>Ga0209640_10000045_pt1 | contig 67720 bp, 61 predicted proteins | sample RifCSP10_1_FD_184018 | JGI IMG/M metagenome (GOLD analysis project Ga0209640, IMG submission 184018) | Soil microbial communities from Rifle, Colorado - Rifle CSP2_sed 10_1 (SPAdes) (version 2) | ecosystem: Environmental > Terrestrial > Deep subsurface > Rock core/Sediment | place: Rifle...
AAGAACTCCCGCGCGGGCACGGCACGGTCGCCTCCCGACCCGCGAACGACGAGCTCGCCGTCGAGCGCAAGGATCACAGAGGGAAGGTCGGACGCGGGATCGCCGTGAGCGAGTGAGCCCCCGATCGTGCCGCGATGGCGTACCTGCGGATCGCCGACCTGACCCGCTGTGTGCGAGACAATCGGGCAGTGCTCTCGAAGGAGTTGCGCTTCGGCCACGTCCTTGTGCCGTGTGAGCGCCCCGATCGCGACCTGGCCGCCCTCTTCACGGACGTAGGACAGCTCGGCGAGCCGGCCGACATCGACGAGCAGCGACGGCCGCGAGAGACGGAACTTCATCGCCGGCAAGAGCGAATGCCCGCCGGCGAGGAGCTTCGCGTCCTCCCTCTCGCCGAGGAGCGCGATGGCGTGCTCCGGGCTCTCGGCGACCTCGTAGTCGAACGGTGCGGGAATCACGACGCTCCCCCTTCCTGGATCGCACGCCAGACTCGCTCCGGCGTAGCCGGCATCTGGATGTCGGTGACACCGAGATGGGAGAGCGCGTCGAGCACCGCGTTGATCACGGCCGGCGCGGCCGCGATCGTCCCGGTCTCCCCCACGCCCTTCACTCCGAGCGGGTTGTCTCCCGCCGTCTCGGTCCGACCCGTCTCGTACGACGGAAGCTCCGCCGCCGATGGCACCAGATAGGTCGCCATCGTCGTCGTGAGCAGGTTGCCGGCGTCGTCGTAGGCTCCCTCCTCGAAGAGCGCCGCGGCGATTCCCTGCGTGATGCCGCCGTGCACCTGGCCGTCGATGATCTCCGGGTTGACGGGCATCCCGACGTCGTCGACGGCGACGTACCGAAGAAGTCGCGTGTCGCCCGTCTGCGTATCCACCTCCACGACAGCCGCATGAGCGCCGCCCGGCCAGGAGAAGTTCTGGGGGTCGTAGACCGCCGTCTCCTCCATCCCGGGCTCCATCCCGTCCGGGAGGTTGTGCGCCGCATGCGCCTGGAACGCGGCGGCCGCGATCCCCATCGACCGGTCCGGCGAGCCCTTGACGCTGAATGTGCCGTCCGCGAACTCGAGATCGTCTTCCGCGACCTCGAGCTGGTGCGCGACGATCCGACGGGCCTTGTCGACGATCTTCTTGCTCGCGTGCCAGAGAGCGATGCCACCGACGGCGAGCGACCGGCTCCCGTACGTGTCCATGCCGAGCTGCGAGACGGCCGTGTCGCCGTGCAGGACCTCGACGGAGTCGACGTCCACGCCCAACTGGTCGGCGACGATCTGAGCCCACGTCGTCTCGTGGCCCTGCCCGTGCGGCGACGTCCCCGTCACGACCTGGACCGAGCCGAGCGGCTGGAAGCGGACGGTTGCGCTGTCCCAGCCACCCACGGCATAGCGGATCGCTCCGAGGATCCGCGACGGTGCGAGGCCGCACATCTCGTTGTAGGTGGAGAAGCCGACCCCGATCTGCTTCGCGTCTCCCCGCCCTCTGCGTTCGGCCTGGTCTGCGCGGATGCCGTCCAGGTCGAGCAGCTCGAGGAGCCGGTCGAGCGTGGCGTGGTAGTCGCCCGAGTCGATCGTGAGCCCCGAGGCCATCGTGTGCGGGAACTCCTTGACGAAGTTCCTGCGACGAAGCTCCACGGGATCCATGCCGAGCTCTCGTGCAAGCGCATCCATCGTCCGCTCGAGAACGTACGTCGCCTCCGGGCGACCGGCGCCGCGGTAAGCGTCGGTCGGCGTCGTGTTCGTGAACACCCCGGTGAACGTGACGCTGTAGTTGGGGATGTCGTACGGGCCCGAGTAGATCCAGGCCCCGAGCAGCGGGATTCCCGGCGTCACGAGCTGAAGATACGCACCCATCGCGCAGGTCATCTCGCCCTTGATCGCCGTGATCTGGCCGTCCTTCCCGGCCGCGAGGGTGAGCTCCGTCACGACGTCACGGCCGTGGATCGTGGCCTGGTAGTTCTCCGCCCGCTCCTCGATCCACTTGACGGGGCGGCCCAGCCGCCGGGCGAGCGCGACCGCGAGCGCCTCCTCCGCGTAGACGTTGAGCTTCGACCCGAAGCCGCCGCCCACGTCCGGAGCGATCACGCGGATCTTCGACTCGGGGATCCCCAGGACGAGCTGGAGCGCGAAGCGCAGGATGTGCGGAACCTGTGTCGCCGACCAGAGCGTGACCTCGTCGGTCGGCCCCACCTGCGCGAGCACTCCCCTGGGCTCGATGGCGTTCGGGATCAGGCGCGGTTGGAAGTACCTCCGCGTCACGACGACGTCGGCCGCGTCGATCGCAGCCTGGATGTCGCCCGACTCGAGCTTCCAGACGTAGCACTCGTTCGTGCCGAGGTCCTCGTGGACGAGAGGCGCACCGCTCTCGAGCGCTTTCTCGACGCCGGCGACCGAGTCGAGAGGCTCGTAGTCGACGTCGACGAGCTCCGCCGCGTCCTTCGCGAACGCCCGGCTCTCGGCGATCACCACGGCGACCCCGTCGCCCTGGAAGCGCGCTTCGTCGGTCGCGAGCGGGAAGTGCGGCGGCATCTTGATGTCCTCGGTGACCGGCCATGCGCACGGAAGCCCGCCCTTCCAGTCCTCCGCCAGGTCGGCGCCGCTGAAGGCGGCGACGACACCCGCGGCCGCGCGCGCTGCGTCGAGGTTCACGCCCTTGATGCGTGCATGCGGGTACGGGCTGCGAACGAGCGCCATGAACACGGTTCCCGGCAAGGTGAGGTTCTCGACGTAGGTACCCCGTCCCCGCAGGAGCGAGGCGTCCTCCTTCCGCTTGACGGAGGTCCCGACGAACGTGCCGGTGGTCTCGGTGGCGGTCATGGCTCAGCTCACCCCCGCGGCGGCCGTGACGGCCTCGACGATGTTGTGGTACCCGGTGCAGCGGCAGAGGTTGCCTTCGAGCCCCTCGCGAATCGCGGCCTCGTCGGTCGCCTCGCCGCTCTCGATCAGGCTCAGCGCGGCGAGCACCATCCCCGGCGTGCAGAAGCCGCACTGCAGGGCGTGGTGGTCGTGGAACGCCTGCTGGACAGGATGCAGATCTCCGTTCGACGCCAGGCCCTCGATCGTCGTGATCTCGAGCCCGTCGGCCTGGACGCCGAGCATGGTGCAGGACTTCACGGCTTCGCCGTTGACGAGCACAGTGCAGGATCCGCACGACGACGTGTCGCACCCCACGTTCGTGCCGGTGAGCCCCAGCCGTTCGCGGAGCACGTAGACGAGAAGCTCGCGTGGCTCCAGCTCGAGCTCGTGCCGCACGCCGTTCGCAGTCAGCGCCACTTGTCGCATCGGCCCTCCTTTCCCCGTTGGCAGCACCGCGAGCGTAATACGTCCGCGGGTGTTCTGCCTACCGGCGGCGCTTCAGGGCGCGCTCGATCTGGCGCTGCGCGTCCCGTTCCGCGATGACGCGCCGCTTGTCGGCGCGCTCGCGGCCACGCGCGAGCGCGATCTCGACCTTCACGCGGCCGTCCTTGAAGTACATGCGCGTGGGGACGAGCGTGAGGCCCTTCTCGCGCACCTTTCCGTACAGCGAGTCGATCTCGCCACGATGGAGCAGGAGCTTCCGCTCGCGATCCGGTGCGTGACCCGATCCGCCGGCCTGCGCGTACTCCGCGATCGAGGCGCCGACGAGCCATGCCTCGCTCCCCCGGATGTCCGCATACGCCTGCCCGAGCTGGACCTTGCCGTCGCGCGCCGACTTCACCTCGGAGCCCGTGAGCACGACACCGGCTTCGACGCGCTCGAGCAGCTCGTAATCACGCCGCGCGCGGCGGTTCTCCGCGATCGTGTGAGTGCCTGTGCGGCGGGGCATGCGAGGAGTGTAGGGGCGAGATATATCTCGCCCCTACGGAGCGGGGCCTGCCTGACCCGGGAGCGACGTAAGCGTCGCCCCTACCCGTCCGGCAGAGCGCTGGCGAAGCGCTGCGCGATCTCCTTCAGCATCGTGAGCGCGACAGCCGGCTCGGACTCGATCAGCGCGATGGCATCGTCCCGCGGGATCCCGAGGCACCTGACGGCAGTCGATGCCCGAACACGAGCGATCCGCGTGCCGCCGGGAGCGAGCAGCGTGAGCTCGCCGAAGAAGTCGCCGGGCTCGAGCTCGACGGCTCCGCCGCGCAACTCGACCGAGACGGTGCCGTCGAGGATCACGAACATCCCCGATCCCGGATCGCCCTGTAGCGCTAGAACCTGCCCCGCCTCGCAGCTGATCTCCCCGGCACACGCAGCGATGCGCTCGAGGCCGGCGTCGCTCACGCCTTCGAAGAGTGGGATCGCCCGGAGCTCGTCGGAAGTCACGGCGAGTTCATATCAGGACCGCGCCGAAATCCCGGCGCAGCGGTTACAGAGCGGGAACCACGGGGCGCACGAACGTCCGCAGGAGCGGCACCGGCCGATCGTCGGCGACTCGACCTCCACCCGGAGCCGAGCGACGACGCGCTCGGCAGCGGCTTCCTCGAGCGCCGCGGCCCGCTCGATCGTGACGCCGCCGACACCCGGGTACTGGAGCGCGAACCAGCGCAGGATGCTCGCCTCTCGCCCGGCTTGCTCCGCGTCCTCCAGCGAGGCTCCGCGGAGGCGGGCGATGTCGAGGAGGAACGTGAGGTGCGGGCGCGCCACGCGATCGCCTGCGAGCGCCAGCGCGAACGTCGCGAGCAGCTCGAGTCCGTCCTCGTCGACGGGGGCGTTGACGAGCTTCCACGTGTCGTCGAGCGAGATCCGGCGTCCGCGCTCGGCCAGACGGCGTTGGACAGCTTCGAGCCGGAGCCGGAGAGGCTGCAGCGACTCGACCGCGAGCCAGCTCTCGAAGGCCCACTCCCGTAAGGCGACACGATGCCAGGCGACGAGCGCTGCGTCGAGCTGGGCGGGGTCGTCGACCCCGAGGTCGGACAGTCGCGGCCGGATCCGCGCCTCGTCGACGACCCGGTAGCCCCAATGGCCTCCGGGGAGGGGTACGTGCGGCTCGAGCGCCGACTCCACGAGCCCGGGGTCCGGCGATCCCCAGCCGAGCCCGGCGAGCACCCCGACATGGCCGCGCTCGACGAGCCCGAAGCGCCCGGCGCGGCCCGCGATCTGCGCGAGCTCCCAGGGGAGCAGATCCCGCCGCTCCTCGCCGTCGAACTTCGTGGTCTCGGCGAAGAGCAGCGTCTCGCACGGGAGGTTCACGCCGTGGCCCAGGACGTCGGTGCCGACACAAACATCGGCAGCGCCGGAGAGGAAGCGCTCGATCTCCTCGCGTCGCGACGCCAGGGGCATGGCGCCGTAGAGCACCGCGACCCGCCCCGGGTGGAGCCGGTTCACCTCGCCCGCGAGCGCGAGGACCGCCCTGCGGCTGAAGGACACGAGGACCGTTCCCGGAGCCAACGAGCGGAGCGTCCGCTCCCCGACCCATTCGAGCGGGAGCTTCCGGTCGAAGACCTTGAGCTCGACCTCTGGGAACGCACGCTCGACGAGCGGAAGCGCGTCGAGAGCGCCGAGGACGAGGATCTCGCGGTACTCGCCGGCCAGCAGGAGCCTCGTCCACGCCGAGCCGCGCTCGGTGTCGTCTGCCCACTGCACCTCGTCGAGAACGAGCAGGTCGCCCGACTGCGGCGCCATCTCGACCGTGCTGCAGATCACCGGGGCCCGATCGTTGACCCGCTCCTCTCCGGTCACGAGGCCGACTTTCTCCGGGCCGATCCGCTCTCCGAGCCGCCGATGCGCCTCCTGCGCCAGCATCCGGAGCGGCCCCGCGTAGACGCCCGAGCCCTTCGCCGCGAGCTCCTCGAGCGCGGCGTACGTCTTCCCGGAGTTCGTGGGCCCGAGATGCGCGACGACGCGGGACGGTGGCTCACGCCTCGACGGGAGCGTGATGCTGATCCTGCCCTCGGCGTGGCGAACCGCCTGGGCGGGGCGACGGCGGGCACGCTCGGAGCGGCTCGGCCGCTTCTGCTTTCCGCGGGGAGGACGCCGGTGGCTCATCGGCGCATTCGGTAAGACGTCGGCGCGACGGCGCCGTCAGATCCTGAGGAAGCGGCGCAAGGTGAGGCCCGATCCGAGGGCTCCGATCCCGAGACCGATCGCGATCAGGATGGCCGCCGTCCACGTGAACGCGAGTGCACGTACGTCGGGGTCGTCCTGGATGTGGCCGAGAACCTGCGGAATCGCGATCTCGCGACCCAGGAAGAGGAGGATCACGGCGGCGACGGAGCCGGCGAGACCCGTGAGGACTCCCTCGAGCATGAACGGGCCGCGGACGAACCAGTTGGTCGCGCCGACGAGCTTCATCACCTCGATCTCGCGGCGGCGGGCGAAGATCGAGAGGCGGATCGTGTTGGCGATGAGGATCGTCGAGGCGGCGAGCAGCACGACGACGGCGATGAGGAACACGATCTGGATCGCGCGAGCGATCTGGAGGATCCGCTCCGAGACCTCCTTACCCCACCTCACCTCTTCGACAGCAGCGAGCTTGGAGCCCTGGACGGCTCGGGCGATGCTCTCGGTGTCCTCGCCTCGCCTCGGGAGGACGTCGAACGAGGCCGGAAGCGGGTTCGAAGCGAGGTTCCGGGTGAGCTCAGGCGAGCGCTTCTTCATGATCGCCAGGGCCTCGGCCTTCGAGATGTAGGTGATCCCGCCTTGCTTGACGCGCTCGTCGGTCTCGAGCAGCACCCGGAGTGCGTTGACCTGCTTCGGTGTCGATTCGTCCCTGATGAAGACGTGCACCGCGAGCTCGCGCTTCTTGTCGTCCGACCAGGAGACGAGCCAGGTACCGAGCCCGATGAAGACGCCGATCAGGAACATCCCGATGAGCACGGAGACCGCCGAGGCGACGGTCGTCGAGACGTTCGCGCCGATCGAGCGGATCGCCTCCGAGAACACCAGGCGAATGCGCCTCATTCCTCGGAGTACCCCCCGCGGCGCTCGTCGCGCACGAGCTTGCCCTCCTCGAGCGCGATGACGCGCTTGCGCATCTTGTCCACCATCTCGCGGTCGTGCGTGACCATGAGGATCGTGGTACCCGTGCGGTTGATGCGGTACAGGAGCTGCATGATCCCGACCGACGTGTCGGGGTCGAGGTTCCCGGTGGGCTCGTCGCAGATGAGCAGCGGCGGGTGATTGACGAACGCGCGCGCGATCGAGACGCGCTGCTGCTCGCCGCCGGAGAGCTCCTCGGGCCTCGAGTTCATCCTGTGGGCGAGGCCGACGAGGTTCAGCACCTCGGGCACCTTCTTGCGGATCTGCGCGCTCGACTCGCCCTGCACGCGAAGCGCGTACCCGATGTTCTCGGCCGCAGTGCGATTCGGGAGGAGCTTGAAGTCCTGGAACACGCACCCGAGGTTCCGGCGTAGCAGTGGCACCTTGGAGCCCTTGAGGCGCCCGAGGTCGCGCCCACCCACGATGATCCTCCCCTCCGTCGGCTCGATCTCCTTGAGCAGCAGGCGGATCACGGTCGACTTCCCCGAGCCCGACGCCCCGACGACGAAGACGAACTCGCCTTTGTCGATCGTGAAGGAGACACGGTCGAGAGCCGTGACGTTGGGCTCGTAGACCTTCTTGACGCCCTCGAAGACGATCATCGTGGCACCGCTCGGATCGGCTACTGCGGGAGGCGGCTCCGCGATGGTTTCTGGTTCGGCCAACGCCGTCATCGTTCCGTCTGTCTCCAAGTCGTCGTCCAGCACCGGGCGAAAAGCTGATACAGCCTGAGCGGGCTGCTCCGGTTCGGGGGAGGCTCCCAGTCTAGCTGACACCGTGGATTGCCCTCAGAGCACCCGCCCCGCCGCCTTGGCGAGGAGGTAGGAGTGGACGAAGCCGTCGAGCGCACCGTCGAGGACGGACTGCGCATTTCCGACCTCATGGTCGGTGCGGTGATCCTTGACCAGCTGGTACGGGTGCAGCACGTACGACCGGATTTGACTCCCGAAGCCGATGTCCTGCGCTGCTCCCCGCTCTCGCGCGAGCTCGGCCTCTCGCTTCTCTTCCTCGAGCTCCGCCAGACGGGACTTGAGGATACGAAGAGCCGTCTGCTTGTTCGACGTCTGGGAGCGCTCGTTCTGGCACTGGGCGACGATTCCGGTCGGTAGGTGGGTGATGCGGACGGCCGAGTCGGTCTTGTTCACGTGCTGCCCGCCCGCCCCGCTCGAACGGTAGGTGTCGATCCGCAGGTCGGCCTCGTCGATCGCCACCGGAGCGTCGTCCGGGAGAAGCGGCGCCACGACAACCTGCGCGAAAGCTGTGTGACGACGGTGGGCGGCGTCGAACGGCGAGAGCCGTACGAGGCGGTGGACGCCGCGCTCGGCCTTGAGCGTGCCGTAGGCATTCTCTCCACGCACAGCGAGCGTCGTCGACTTCAGTCCCGCCTCTTCCCCCGGGCTTGCTTCGAGGATCTCCGTCTCGAACCCACGGTCGGCAGCCCAGCGGAGGTACATCCGCAGGAGCATGTCGGCCCAGTCCTGGGCGTCGGTGCCACCTGTTCCGGCATGGACCTCGACGATCGCGTCGCCGGCGTCGTACTGCCCGGTGAACAGGGCATCCTCTTCGAGCCGTTGCAGATCGGCCTCCAGCGGTTCGAGCTGTTCGGCCACCTCGGCCTCGAGCCCTGGTTCGAGCGCGTACAGCTCCCGCGCGTCGTCGAACTCCCGCACGAGTCGCTCGTAGCGCTCGAGCTTGCGGGTGACGCGCGAGTGCTCCGTCGAGATGCGCGCGGCTCCGGCCTGGTCCTCCCAGAAGCCGGGGGCGCCCATGGCTCCTTCGAGCTCGGTGCGCCGCTGCGCTAGGCCGTCCGGGTCAAAGGTAATCACGGACCCAGGCGAGCTGGGCCCCGATCTCCTCGAGCCGCTGGTCGAGCGGCTTGCCTGACTCGTCGGTCACGCATCTAGCGTACCCATGCCGGCGCTCTGGCCAGATGGGCAAGGTAACTGTCCGGAAAGGCCACTCCGCACCGCTTCCCTGCAAAGCGTAGATTCGGACGCGGTGGCAAGCGCGCCCACTCGCCTCTCACCTGCTCGGACGGATCCGTTCTGGATCACGCTGCTCCTGCTCGCCGCCGCGCTCGTCGCCTGGCTCGTCACCTTCGCACGGATGAACGGAATGGACGCCGGTCCGGGTACCGACCTCGGATCGCTGGGATGGTACGTGGGAGTCTGGGTGACGATGATGGCCGCGATGATGCTGCCTTCCGCCACGCCGATGGTGCGGCTCTACGCACACATCTCGCGTGAGCAGAACGCGAATGGGGCGGCCAACGTCGTCCGCGTGGCCGTCTTCGTGGGCTCCTATCTCGGGGTCTGGACCGCTTTCGGACTCGCGGCGTTCGGACTCGATCGTCTCGTTGCATCCGTCGAGTCCGGAACGCTCTCCTGGGACCGCGCGGGACCATACGTCGCCGGCGGTGCCGTCGTCGCCGCAGGGCTCTACGAGCTGACACCACTGAAGCACGTCTGTCTGCGTCACTGTCGAACGCCGCTCCACTTCCTGCTCGGCGGGTGGCGGGAAGGGGTTCGAGGAGCAGCGCGGACGGGCGCCGCGCACGGGATCTATTGCTCGGGCTGCTGCGTCGGGCTGATGCTGATCCTGTTCGCCGTGGGCGTCATGAGCCTGTTCTGGATGGTGCTGATCGCTGCGGTGATCTTTTCGGAGAAGCTCCTTCCCGGCGGCGAGCGCCTGTCGCGCTTCGCGGGCGCCGCGTTCATCCTCCTCGGCGTGTGGATCGCGGTCGCGCCGGAGTCGGTTCCGTGGCTCACGGATCCTGGGTCGGCGGGGTCGATGATGGCGCGGGTGGGTTGAGCCCGTCGGCACTCGCTCGACGGCGCAGCGCGTCCCGCGCGAGCAGACATGCCGCGAGCCAGGCGAGGCCGAGGCACCACCCGGCGAGCACGTCGGTGACGTAGTGGACGTTCAGCACGATTCGGCTCAACCCGATCGCCAGGCCACCGGCGACGACGATCGCCCAGAGCCACGTTCTCGCCCGAGGGGACGGAAGTCGCTCGGCCGCCAGAACGGCGGCGGCCCCCAGGCTCGCCACCCCGGCAGTCGCATGGCCGCTCGGGAACGAGGTCGAGGACGGGAGCGCGATCGCACTTCCGAGATGGGGCCGCGGGCGATCGAACGCCGCTTTGAGCGCCGCCACTACGAGCTGCGAGCCTGCAAACGCGGCGAGGAAGAAAGCGACGTCGAGCCAAGCTCGCTCGCGGAGCAGCACGATGCAGACGAAGACTCCGAGCACGGTCAGCCCGATCCAGCCCCCGATCCACGTGGGCGGCCTGGCCAGCAACTCCGCCCAGGACGGCATGCTCGCGGCGACCCACTCGGCGACCTCCCGGTCGACGCTCGCCAGCGGCTCGTCGTCGTATCCGCCCGCGAGGAGCGCGAAGACTGCGAGCGAGACGCCGAGCGCGACAACGAGCCACGCGCGAATGCTCCTGGTCGACGTCAGGGCGAGCCCCATGCTGCGAGCCAGGCGATACCGAGCCCGACCCCGGCGAGAGAGGAGCGACCACGCATACGAGCTGGAGCCGGTGTCAGAGCCGTGGAGTCCGACCCCACGGGCTCACGCGCCGTGGCACTTCTTGAACTTCTTCCCCGAGCCGCACCAGCAGGGGTCGTTCCGACCGATGTCGCGGTGCTCGTTGACGACCTGCCGCTGCTGGACGGGTGCCGCTGATGCCGTTGGGGGAGCCGCGAGCGCCGTCGCCGACGAGCTCCCGGCCGCCGCGATCACGTCGGCGCCGGCGGAGGTCTCGTGCTCGTAGTGGAGCGAGCTCTCGCGAGCCTGCACCGGCTCGAGGGCGGGCTCCTCGATGTGCACCGCGACGTGGAAGAGCGTGAAGACGACCTCTTCACGGATGGTTCGCCCGAGCTCCTCGAACATGACGTGCCCCTCGCCGCGGTACTCGACGAGTGGATCCTTCTGGGCGAACGCGCGGAGATGGACGCCCTCGCGGAGGTAGTCCATCGCCTCCAGGTGCTCACGCCAGCGCTGGTCGACGGTCTGGAGAATGATGTACCGCTCGACCTCGCGGGCAAGCTCCTGGCCGAGCGCCTGCTCTCGGTCGGCATACGCCTCGAGCGCGTCCTCGACGAACTCTTCGGTCAGCGCTTCGCGGTCGGTGACGCCGACCTCGTCGCGGAGCTCCTGGACCGTGATGTCCGTGTCGTAGAGCGACTGCATGTGCGTGACGAGCGCGTCGAGGTCCCAGTCTTCGGCGAACTCGGAGTCCGTGAGCTGCGCCACACCCGCCTCGACCGTCTCCCTGATCCACTCGCGCACGTCGTCGGAGAGGTCCTCGCCCTCGAGCACGCGCCGCCGCTGCTCGTAGATGACCATGCGCTGCGTGTTCATGACGTCGTCGTATTTGAGGACGTTCTTGCGCGCGACGAAGTTCTGCTCCTCGACCTTCTTCTGGGCGTTCTCGATCTGGTTCGAGAGGATCTTCGCCTCCATGGGCTGGTCCTCCGGGATCTTGAAGCGGTTCATGATGTTGTAGATCCGGTCGCCCGCGAACAGCCGCACCAGGTCGTCCTGCCCCGACAGGTAGAAGCGTGACTCGCCGGGATCGCCCTGGCGGCCCGAGCGGCCGCGGAGCTGGTTGTCGATCCGTCGGGCCTCATGCCGCTCCGTGCCGAGCACGTACAGGCCGCCGAGCTCGACGACTCCCTCGCCGAGCTTGATGTCGACGCCGCGGCCGGCCATGTTCGTCGCGATCGTGACCGCGCCGGGCTGTCCTGCATCCTTGATGATCTCGCCCTCGCGCTCGTGCTCCTTCGCGTTCAGCACGTTGTGCGGGATGCCCTTCCGCTTCAGGAGCTCCGAGAGGTACTCGGACGTCTCGACCGCGATGGTTCCGACAAGGACGGGCTGCCCCTTCTGGTGGCGCTCGACGAGGTCCTCGAGCACGGCCGCGAACTTCGCCTCGGGCGTCTTGAAGATGTAGTCGTTCTCGTCCAGGCGAGCGACGGGCTGGTTCGTCGGGATCTCGACGACGTGGAGGTCGTAGATCTCGACGAACTCCTTCTCCTCCGTCTTTGCGGTGCCCGTCATACCGGCGAGCTTCTCGTACAGCCGGAAGTAGTTCTGGAGCGTGATCGTCGCCAGGGTGACGTTCTCCTCGCGGATACGAACGCCCTCCTTCGCCTCGATCGCCTGGTGGAGGCCCTCGCTCCAGCGGCGCCCCTCCATGATCCGGCCCGTGAACTCGTCGACGATCTTGACCTCGCCGTCCTGCACGACGTAGTCGACGTCGCGCTTGTAGAGCGACTCCGCCTTGAGTGCCTGCATCAGGTGATTGACGAGGATCACATGGCGCGGGTCGTAGAGGTTCTCGATCCCGAGCGCACGCTCGACCTGCTCGATCGTCGACTGCGCCGGCGAGACGGTCTTGAACTTCTCGTCGTAGAGGAAGTCGGCGCCGGACATCTCGGTCTCGTCCTCGCCCTTCGCCGACTTGCGTGTCGCGGGCTGACCCTCGAGATCCCGGACGACGCGAGCGAACTGGTAGTAGGTCGCCGCGGCAGTCTCCGGCTCGCCGGAGATGATGAGCGGCGTCCGCGCCTCGTCGACGAGGATCGAGTCGACCTCGTCGACGATGGCGTACGCGTGGCTGCGCTGGACGACGCCGTCGAGCGAGACCGCCATGTTGTCGCGCAGGTAGTCGAAGCCGAACTCTGAGTTCGTCCCGTACGTGACATCGCAGGCGTACGCCTCTCGACGCTGCGCGAAGGGCATCAGGTTCTGGATGGAGCCGACCGAGCTGCCGAGCAGCTCGTAGACGGGACGCGTCCACTCCGCGTCGCGCTTGGCCAGGTAGTCGTTGACCGTGACGAGGTGGACACCGCGTCCCGTGAGCCCGTTCAGGTAGAGCGGCTGTACGGCCACGAAGGTCTTCCCTTCGCCCGTCTTCATCTCCGCGATATCAGCCTCGTGGAGCGCGATCCCGCCCATGAGCTGGACGTCGAAGAGACGGACGCCGATCGTCCGCTTGAACGCCTCGCGGACCGCGGCGAACGCCTCGAAGATCAGGTCCTCGAGCGACTCACCGTTCTCGAGCCGCTGCTTGAGCTCCACGGTCTTGCCGCGCAGATCCTCATCCGAGAGCGCATCGAACTCGGGCTCGAGGGTGCCGATGTACGCCGCCTGCTCCTGCAGGCGCTTGAGACGACGCCCCTCGCCCATGCGAAGGACGCGCTCGAACTTGCCGAATGACTGCGTGGCCATCGGGCCTAGGGTACCGGCTGAGGTCCGCGGTCTTGCGGCGCCCTAGAGCGGCAGGATAAGGATCTCCCAGAGGTCGCCGTCGAGCCGTCCGGCGTGGGCTGCGTACGATCCATCCTCGCGCGCCGAGGCGAGCTCCTCGAGACCCGAGGCGCTTGCCGGATCGGCGGGCATGCCGTCGGCGAGGAGCGCGAGCGTCGATCCGTCCCACGTGAGCTCGAGGTCGTCTCCGCGCGGGTCGGGGTCGAGCCGCACGACCTCGATCGCGGACGCGCCGACGGCCCACAGCTCCGGCCGTCGCCTGGCCACGGCGCGGTACGGCGGCTCGATCGATCCCTCGAGCGCGGCGGCAAGTGGAGCGGGGTCGAACCCGTCCGGCGCCACGGCCACGAGCACGCGCCCATCGGCCAGCGCGACGAACTCGGCCTCGTCGCCCGGAGAACCGGGCGCTTCTGCGGTGGCGACGGCATCCCACTCGCGTTGACGCGCGAGCCCGGTGATACCGGCCTCGAGCCAGTGGGTCCCCGGGTCGATCGGATGCACCGGCTACGCCGCCTCTTCGCCGGGCTCCGCCCGTGACCCGGCCTCGAGCTCCCCGCCCGATTCGGTCGGCACCTCGGTGCGCTGGCGCGTGCGCCGCGGCTCATGCGTCCGCTTGTCGCGGTAGCGCTCGATCTGACGCTCGAGCTTGTCGACGAGGCGGTCGATCGCGGCTTCGTACGTCTCGGCGGACTCCCGCGCGACGATGTTGGGACCCTTGGTGTGCACCACGGCGTCGGCCGTATGGTCGTTCTTGATCGAGGGGTTGTTCTGTCTCGAAAGCGTCACTTCGACGAGCGTTCCCGCGAAGAGACGACGCTCGAGCTTCGCGAGTCGCTTCTCGGCGTATGCACGCACGTGCTCCGAGATGTGCCCATTGTGCGCCTTGACCTGAAGCTGCATCGAGCGCTCCTTTCCGGATCGGCAGCGGAAGAACGGTCACTCTCACCCTAACGAACCGCCCGCGCGAGGGTAATGACCTCCACGTGCCACGCTCCCGCGCGGCGGAGTGCGGCGGCGCAGGCGTCGGCCGTCGCGCCAGAGGTGTAGACATCGTCCACCAGGCACACGGAGCGAGGAACCGCGCCGACTGCGAGGACGCTGCCACGAACGTTCCGCCTGCGCTCCTGCAGACCGAGGCCACGCTGACGAGGAAGCGAGTGCGTGCGACGAAGCAGCTCGACCGCAGGCACTCGCCAGAGCTCGCAGAGAGCCACTGCAAGGCCACGTGGTGCCACGCTGCCGCGCGCCCAGGCGCGCTCCGGATCGCCAGGGACATGCGCGAGCACGTCGACCTCCGGTGGCGGTAGCAAGTCGGCGACGAGAGCCGCAGCCTCCACGGCCAGCTTCCGACGACCTCGCTCCTTCCACGCACGGACGAGGACGCGCGCCCTCTCGTCGTAGACGATCGCGGAACGGGCTCGCGCGAACGCAAGCCTGCGGCCCTGGCACTCGGCACAGCGTCGGACAGGCCAAGGGCCGGGTGAGCCGCACCGCTCGCAGACAGGGGGCCGCAGCCGGACGAGAGCGCTGCGGCACGACACACAGAGCGCGGCGCCGGGTCGTGTGCACACCGCGCACCGCTCCGGGAAGAGCAGCTCGAGCACTCTGCCAGTGTCGGGCGCAAGCCGTCACGACTCTGCGACAAATGTGAGCGTCTTCGCGCACCCAAACGCCCGTCGAGGGCTCGCAGACTAGTCGTCGCCACCGCCCTCCGCGACCGGTGGATCGGCCGCGAGCGTCCGCTCGAGGCCCTGGGCAAGCTCGTCACGCTCCGTCGTCGTCAGGCGTGCTGCTGGATGCAGCGGCTTGTACTGGAAAGGCGGCATCGAACCGTCGCGCACAACCTCGACGATGTCGGAGGTCTCCGCTTCCTGGGGCCGATCCCACTCCGAGAAGTCGAGGGTCTCACGGCCGTCCTGAACGTCGCCGTAGATCAACCATGAAGCCGGTGCGACGTTGGTGTACCACGGCCACACGGTCAGGCTGCTGTGGCAGTCGTAACACGCTCCGAGCGCGAGCTCTCGTGTTCTCGCCGAGTCCCATCTGACCTCCTGCGTGACCGGCGGATTCGCATGGTCGCGTCCGTACGGGATGAGCTGGATCAGGGCGAACACAACGCCGAGCGCCACGAACGCCCGGACACCCCACCTCCTCATGGCTCGATGGTCCTCGCCGAACGACGCCGACGGCATCGGGTGAAACCGCCCTGCGCGGCGCGGATTAGTACCGACCTGTGCTCGACGGCGTCTACTCGAATGCGGCCTTGGAGAAGATGCGGTCGGCTTCCTGGAGCGTCTCGGCCGAGCCGATGTCGTACCAGTCGCCGGGAAGGCGCCACGTGTAGACGGCGGTTCGCGGATAGAGCCACTGGACGAGCCGCCCCGGCTGATCGGGGTTGTTCCCCTCTGCGAGGTACTGGCGGATGAGCGAGAGAGAGCGCGCGGGGTAGTAGTAGAGCGCGACGCCGGCAAGGGTCGTCCGCGCTTCGGCCGGCTTCTCCTCGAAGAAGACGATGCGTCCTTCGCCGTCGATCTCGATCTGGTTGTACTCGTGCATCCTCCCGATATCGCCGACGTCGTGCACCGCGATGACAGGCGCGTCGACCTCCCGTCCGTAGGTCGCGAAGCCCGAGATGTCGTCGCCGAAGAGGTTGTCACCGGCAACGACTACGAGATCGTCCTCGAGCTGCAGCCGGTCGAGGACGAAGCCGATGTCGCCGATCGCTCCGAGCCGGTCGTCGTTCGACGTCGTGCCGTCGTTCACGATCGTTACGTCCGCCCTCCCCTTCGCCCACTCCTCGAAGTGCGGCGTGAACTTCGCGTTGGTGACGACGATCGTCCCGTCGACTCCCATGGCCTGCATCCGCTCGAGGATGTAGGCCAGCATCGGCTTCCCGCCCACCTCGAGCAGCGCCTTGGGCTTGTCCGACGTGAGCGGGTAGAGCCGCGTCGCATACCCCGCGGCAAGAACGAGCGCCTTCATACGGGCAGCGCCCTCGACAGTGACGCCAGATAGGGAGGCCGGTGGACACCCTCCTCGGTCACGATCGCCGTGACGAGCTCGGCGGGCGTGACGTCGAACGCCGGGTTACGGGCCGGGAATCGCGTCGAGACCTCGGTCGCGTCGCGCTCCTCGATCGGGATGTCTACGCCGGTGGCGAGGTCGAGGTCGAGCGTCGAGGTCGGCGCGACGACGTAGAGCGGGATCTCGTGATGCCGCGCGGCGACGGCGAGGCCGTACGTGCCGATCTTGTTCGCCGTGTCGCCGTTCGCGGCGATGCGGTCCGCTCCGGTAAAGACGCAATCGACGTCACCCGCAGCCATGAGCGACGCCGCAGCGCCGTCCGCGATAACCGAGAACGGGATCGCGAGTTGCTCGAGCTCCCATGCCGTCAGACGCGCCCCCTGGAGACGGGGCCGTGTCTCGTCCACCCACACGTGCTCGACAAGCCCGCGCTCCCACGCGGCACGGATGGCTCCGAGCGCCGTCCCGTAGCCGCCTGTCGCGAGCCCTCCGGTGTTGCAGTGGGTGAGGACGCGGGCGGTGGGAGACACGAGCTCCGCGGCGTGTTGCGCCATTCGCCGGCACCGTTCTACCTCTTCCTCGTGGAGCGCTCGCGCGTGCTCGGGCGTCGAGTCCGAGCGCATCTCCTCGAGCGCCCAGGAGAGGTTCACAGCCGTCGGCCGGGCGGATGCAAGCGTCTCCCAGGCCTCGTCGAGATCCTCCCCGTGCGACGCCGCCAGCGCGTATCCGTACGCGGCCGCGACGCCGATCGCGGGCGCGCCGCGAATCGCCATCGCCCGGATGGCGTCGGCGACCTCCGTCGCCGACGTGCAGCGAAGCTCGACCTCCTCGTCCGGCAGGCGCCGCTGATCGAGGAGGACGACCGCGTCGTCCTCGAGCCGGACGATGCGGGACGGGGTCAGGTCTTCCATGTTCCAGATGCCGCCCCGTGGAACATGGAAGACCTGACCCCTACGTCCCCTCGTCCCACGAAGCGAGGTACCGGGCCTGCTCCTCCGTGAGCTGATCGATCTCGACGCCCATCGTCTCGAGCTTGAGCCGGGCGATCTCGTCGTCGATGTCCTTGGGCACGTCGTAGACCCGACGCTCGAGCGTGGCCGCGTTCGCGATCACCCACTCGGATGCAAGGGCCTGGTTGGCGAAGGACATGTCCATGACGAGCGCCGGGTGACCCTCGGCGGCAGCGAGGTTGACGAGCCGCCCCTCGCCGATCAGGTACAGACGGCGTCCGTCCGCGAGCGTGAACTCGTCGACCAAGGCACGCGCCTCGCGCGTCTCGACCGCGAGCTCCCGCAGCGCCCCGATCTCGATCTCGACGTTGAAGTGGCCGGTGTTCGAGAGGATCGCGCCGTCCTTCATCCGCTCCATGTGTGCCCGAGAGATGACGTTCTTGTCGCCGGTCGCCGTGCAGAACAGGTCGCCGACCTCGGCCGCGCGCTCCATCGGAAGCACCTCGTACCCGTCCATCACCGCCTCGAGCGCGCGCAGCGGGTCGACCTCCGTCACGATCACGTGCGCGCCCATCCCCCGCGCCCGCATCGCGACGCCGCGTCCGGTCCAACCGTAGCCCGCGACCACGAATCGCTTGCCGGCGAGGAGCACGTTCGTCGCCCGGATGATCCCGTCGATCGTGGACTGCCCGGTGCCGTAGCGGTTGTCGAACATGTGCTTCGTCTGTGCCGCGTTGACCGCGATCACGGGGAAGCCCAGCTTCCCGTCGCGCTCGAGCGCCTTCAACCGGATGACTCCCGTCGTCGTCTCCTCGGTGCCGGCGATGACGTCACCGAGCTGCTCGCGCCGGTGGGAATGCAGGACGCCGATGACATCGGCCCCGTCGTCCATCGTCAGGTGAGGCCGGTGGTCGACCGCGGCCTCGATGTGCCGGTAGTACGTGTCGTTGTCCTCGCCCTTGATCGCGAAGACCGCGATCCCGTACTCCTCGACGAGAGCCGCCGCGACATCGTCCTGGGTCGAGAGCGGGTTGGACGCACAGAGCACCACGTCCGCGCCGCCCGCCTTCAGGGTCCGGGCGAGGTTCGCCGTCTCGGTCGTCACGTGGAGACAGGCTGAGATGCGCTGCCCCGCGAGGGGCTGCTCGGTCTCGAACCGCTCACGGATCGCAGCGAGCACGGGCATCTGCCGGTCCGCCCACGCGATCCGTCGAATTCCCTCTGCGGCGAGCGCAAGGTCCTTTACGTCATATCGCTTCGTCGTTGCCATCTGACCCCTCTCGATTCACGCGGCGAGTAGCCGCTCGTGCTTACGTTGCTCCCACTCGACCCAGGCCGGCGCCGTGCCGGTAGACACGTCGGTGCCGGCGAGCCACGTCTCCACCGCCGCCTGGAGGGCGGGATCGCGGCGCAGCCGGAGGACGAATCCGAGCTGGTCGAGCTCGACGCCGAAGCGCTGCCGCAAGTCGTCGAGCGCTCGCAACTGATTCAGCTCTCGGATGCCGTACAGGCGATAGCCGGCGTCGCTCCGTGCCGGTACGACGAGAGCCGAGCGCTCGAGATACCGAAGCATGCGAGCCGACCACCCCGTGCTCGCTGCTGCTTCTCCCACACGTTGCCCGTCCATGAGGCGAACCTTATCACAGACGTGTCAATGTTTCGTCAGGGCGTGCTCGTCCCCTGTCGTCCGTATCGGTCTTCGAGCCGGACGACGTCGTCCAGGTGAGGTGTGGAGACCTCGAGTACGAGCGTGTCCTCGATCGCAGTGACGCGGTGCACGGTTCCGGGCCGAAAGTGGAACGCGTCCCCGGGCTCGATCTCGACGGGCTCGAGCTCGCCGCCTACCTCGCCGAGCTCGAGACGAGCACGGCCCTCCTGGACAAGCCAGGACTCGTCCTTGACCTCGTGGTACTGGAGGCTCAGGGCCTCGCCGGCACGCACGAAGAGGAGCTTCCCGACATACGCGTCGGCTTCCGCCCAGACGAGCTCCCAGCCCCAGGGCTTCTCGACCTTCCTCGGCGAGAAGGCGAAGCGGCTGCGCGCGTCCGGGCTCACGAGAAGCGGAGCGCCTTCTCCGGGATGTTCTGGTCGGCGCCGATACGCAGCCCGTGGTCGAGCTCGTTGCCGTTGCCGAGCGACGCGCCGGGACCGACGACGGCGAGATTGTGCACATCACATCCGGCGCCGACATCCGCGTCGTCGCCCACGAGGGAGCCGATCACCGTCGATCCCGCGCCCACGGTTGCCCGTGATCCGACGACGGCGTTCTCGACGACGACGCCCTCCGCGAGCCGGGAGCCTGCCCCGAGGACGGCAAGGCTACCCAGGCGTGCACCGGCCTCGACGACGGCGCTCGGCCCGACGTAGACCGGGGGCACGAGGCGCGCTTCCGGGTGAACGTCGGCCGTCGCGTCGACGAGCGTGAAGTCGGCTCCGAGAGCGTCGCCGACCTCCGTCGGAAAGAGGCGCTCCAGGACGTCCCGATGTGCCTGGAGGTACGACTCGGGCGTCCCGACGTCGAGCCAGTAGCCCGGGAGCGCGATCCCGTACACGGCTCCTTCTGCCGCGAGTCGCGGGAAGACCTCGCGCTCGATCGACACCGGGCGGCCGGACGGGATCAGCTCGAGGACCTCGGGCTCGAGGACGTACAGACCCGCGTTGATGAGATCCGTGTCGATCTCCTCCGGACGCGGCTTCTCGAGGAACGTCTCCACTCGACCGTCGGCGGCCGTGCGCACAAGGCCGTACCGGCTCGGATCGGCGACCGGCGTGAGCAGGATCGTGGCCCTGGCGCCGGTCGAGCGATGGAACTCGACGAGCTCTCCGAGATCGGCCTCGCGCAGCGAGTCGCCGTTCAGTGCGAAGAAGCTCCCCTCGAGCCGCTGCGCGGCGAAGCCGATCGCCCCCCCGGTTCCGAGAGGCTCCTCCTCCACCGCGTACTCGAGAGCGAGACGACCGTATCGGGCGCCGAATCCCGACTCGATCTGGTCGGGAAAGTGGCCGCAGGAGACGACTGCGTGCTCGACGCCGTACCGAGCGAGGTGCTCGAAGGTGTAAGCGACCAGGGGCCGGTCGACGAGCGGGAGCATGTCCTTCCGCGTGCGGTCGGTCAGCGGCCGCAGCCGGGTTCCTTGCCCCCCCACCAGGATCACGGCGGGGAGACTCATTCGACGGCGCGCCCGATGCCCTCGTAAGCGAACCCGAGGGCGCGCAGCTCGGCGGGGTCGAGCATGTTGCGCCCGTCGACGATCAGCCGGTTGCGCATTCGCGCGCCGGCCTCGGCCCAATCGAGCTCCCGGAGCTCCGGCCATTCGGTCACGAGGACGACGGCGTCCGCGCCGTCGAGCGCCTCGAGGGCCGAGTCCGCGATCTCGACGCCGTGCAGATGGATACGCCCGTCCGCCACCGGATCCCACGCACGCACCTCGGCTCCCTCCGCGAGCAGGCGGCCCGCGAGCACGAGGCTCGGCGCCTCGCGCATGTCGTCCGTGCCGGGCTTGAAGGCGAGCCCGAGGAGGGCGATCCTCTTGTCGCGAAGCGGGCCGAGCCGGCGCTCGAGCTTCCCGATGACGCGGCGCTTCTGCAGCTCGTTGACCTCGATCACCGCGTTCAGGAGCTGAAAGTTGTAGCCCGAGTTCGCGGCGAGCTGCTTCAGCGCGAGTGAGTCCTTCGGAAAACAGGAGCCGCCGAAGCCGATCCCTGCCCGCAGGAACGCGGGCCCGATCCGACGGTCGAGCCCGATTCCCTGGGCGACGGTGAGTACGTCGGCACCGGTGGCCTCGCAGACGTTGGCGATCTCGTTGATGAACGAGATCCGCGTCACGAGAGCCGCGTTCGCAGCGAGCTTGATCATCTCCGCGGAGGGCACGTCGCAGCGGACGATCGGCGCGTCGGTGCCCTCGTGCAAACGCTCGACGACCTCGGCGTCGGCCGGATCGAACGCACCGACGACCACGCGGTCCGGGTGCATGAAGTCGTGGACGGCCGTCCCCTCGGCCGTGAACTCCGGATTGGAGACGTAGCCGACGTTCGTCAGGCCGCGGTCGTCGAGCCGGTGGCGCACCATGCGACCGGTACCGACCGGGACCGTGCTCTTCATCGCGACGACGATCCGGTGGTCGACGTGCGGGAGCTCGTCCACGACCGTCCAGACCGCGGAGAGGTCGGCGTCGCCCGAGTACATGGGCGGCGTACCGACGGCGACATAGACGACGTCCACACCGTCGACGGCCTCGCTCACCTCCGTCGTGAACTGCAGCCGATCCCGATTTCGATCGAGGAGCTCGGCGAGGCCGTCCTCGTGGATGGGCACGTCCCCTCTCCGGAGCGCGTCGACCTTCTCCACGACGACGTCACGGATCACGACGTCGTGACCGAGCTCGGCGAGACACGCGCCCGTCACGAGGCCGACATAGCCCGCGCCGAAGACCGCGACCTTCACGACTACTTCGCCCCGAGCGGCTCGAGCCCCTTGGCAACCGCGAGCATCGTCTCGTTCGACAGGCGGTCCAGGAGGGTGTTGATCACCCAGTAGCTGCCCTTCGGGGTGCGCAGGACGACCATGTGCAGCTTCGGGCCGTCGTAGTAGAGGTCATAGATCCGGCCGCCGATGCGTCGCGTCAGGCTCTTGTCGGCGAGAGCAGGAGCGTCGTCCCAGTCCGTCATCTGCACGCCCCAGTACTCGTTCGAACCCATGCGATAGACGAGGCGCACGGCCTTGTGCTTCTCGTCGGGATCGATCCAGTACATGCGGACGGGCATCGTCGAGTCGGTCCACGAGCTCCGCTCGATCACCGTCGGGACCATCAGCGGGAAGGGGACGCGATCCCGGCGCTCGCGGAGGTGATCCCGCGCAGCGTTCGGCCCGTACACGACGTTCGGGCGCTCGCGCTTGGGAGTCTGGTCGATCGGTGCCGAGGCGAGGCTCCCGTGGAACGTCTGGCCAACCACGACGGTCAGCATCGCGCCGTTTGCAAGCTGGGAGATCTCTCTGGGCAGCGCCTCGACCTCGGCCGACGCGAACAGGTTCGCGACCTTCTGCGCGGCGTCCCGCGACGCGCGCACACGCGGGTCGTAGTACACCTGGGTCCGGAAGTAGTCGAAGCGCGGGGCGTTGGCGGGAAGGCCGTTGGGCGGGGTCAGAACCTGGTACCCGCGCTCGCCGAGCTGGAACCCCGCCGTCGACGCCGAGCCCGTCACGCCGTTTCCGTTCAGGACCGTGATGCTCGTATCGCGCGGCGCCCGTGCCCGCTGCTTCAGCTTCTCTCCGAGCGCGACCGCCGTCGCCTTCTCGGAAGACTCGACGTCGGGATGCGTGAACGTTTGAACGGCGCGCGTGATGTTCTCCGATCCGGTCGTCAGCTCCGCAAAGCCCTCGAGACCCTCGATCCGCGTCTGGAAGACCCGGCCTCGCGGCAAGCCGTAGGCGAACAGCGCGTACGACAGGACCGTGCGCCCGTCGACGCTCGATCCACCACCTTGGGCCACCTCCACGTTGTTCGTGATCGCGTTGACGACCTTCGGCAGCGCGATCGGAGCGAAGCTCTCCTGCACCTGACCTTTGAACGCCTTCACGAACTGCTGCTGGCGCGCGACGCGGTACAGGTCGGAGTCGGTGTGGCGATACCGCACGTAGTCGAGCGCCTGGCGCCCCGTGAGCTGCTGGTAGCCCGGCCGGAGGTTGATCTTCGCGTAGCCGTATGGGCCGCCGCGGTCGTTGAAGTAACGGCGATCGACGTCGATCCACGCGCCGTCGAGCCTGTCGACGATCTGGCGGAAGCCTCGGAAGTTGATCGTGATCAGGTAGTTCACGGGAATGCCCGTCAGCGTCTTCACCGTGTCCAGAGACCCCTGGGGACCGCAGTACGAGTACGCGTGGGCGATCTTCTCGAAGAACGGCGTCTGACCGGGGCACCGTATCTCCACCCGCATGTCTCGGGGGAACGACAGGAGCGAGATCGAGTCGGTGGAAGGGTCGGCGCGAACCAGCATGAGCGTGTCCGAGCGTCCCGTGGTGTTCTCGCCGTCCTCCTGGCGGTGGTCGTACCCGATCACCAGCGCGACCGCAGGCTGGCCGGGAAGCGCGACCTCGAGCTGACTCGCCGCCCGGCGCACGGCCGGAGTCTCGGCGGCGACAGCCGCAACCGACTCGTGGAAGTAGAGGTACGCACCACCGGCCGCCCCCGTGACGAGCACGAGCGACGCCACGCCGAGCCAGAGCGCGATCCGGCCGACCAGCGCCAGGCGCGATCGCGGCGGCCGGGGCGGCTGCCGGTAGACGTTGACGGGCGACAGCGCACCGGGCGGGAGAACGGGCTTCCCGTTTCCGTTCGGCGCGGCTCCGCGCCCCAGGCCTCTCTTCAGGGTGGTTCGCATACAGGAACGAGCGCCCCGAACGGCGCCCGTCGTCGAGGATAGCCGAGCTACAGGCGGTGATTCACGCTTCCCGCGGCGGTTCCCTCCGACCGCTCTCGAGTCTTAACCTGGCTCAGCCACGGGCGACGGTGTGCGGAATCGGCACGGAGTCGAGCGCACGTTCGAGGAAGGCGATCTCCTCGGGCGTGCCGGCCGTGATGCGCAACGCGTCCGGGGCGCCAAACGAGCCCAGCGGACGAACGATCACTCCCTGGCGCAACAGGGCGTCGTTCAGCCCCACCGCGTCTTCGACCCTGACGAAGAGGAAGTTCGCGACGGCCGGGCCCGCTGGGTGGAGCCCGTGGTCGCGGAGAACCCTCTCGAGCCGCGCCATGGCCTCGCGATTGGCCGTGCGGCGGCGTGCGACCTCGCCGTCCTCGGAGAGGCTCGCGAGGGCGGCCTCCTGCCCAGCGGAGTTGACGTCGAACGCTCGCCGGACCTTCCCGATCGCCGTGACGACGGCCTCGGAGCCGACCCCGTAGCCGACCCGCAAGCCGGCGAGCCCGAAGATCTTCGAGAAGGTACGGAGGACGAGCACTCGGTGCCCGCCCTTCGCGTACTCCTCGATGGCGTCTGGGTAATCCGGGTCCTCGATGTACTCGAGGTACGCCTGGTCGAGGACTGTCAGGACGTGCGGCGGCACCTGGGCGAAATAGGCGTCGAGCTCCGCTCGCGTGCACGTCGTGCCGGTCGGGTTGTTCGGTGCGGCGACGAAGACGAGCTTGGTCCGCGGAGTGATCGCAGAAAGGATCGCCTCGAGGTCGATGCGGTCGTCTCGCAGGGGAACGCGTACGGGAGTCGCGCCGAGCTTCAGCGGGTCGAGCACAAAGCTCGCGAACGACGGCCAGCCCGTGACGGCCTCGTCGCCCGGGTCGAGTGTTGCCATGGCGACGAAGCCGATCACGGCATCGGCGCCGGCGCAGACCGTCACCTCCTCGAAGCGGACGCCGTGGCGCTCGGCGAGTGCCTGCCTGAGCCTCCAGGCGCCTCCGTCGGGATACCTGTTGAGCTCGAGCGACGCGCGGGCGATCGCCTCCTGCGCTGCGGGGAACGGCCCGTACGGACCCTCGTTGGAGGCAAGCTTGACGACCCGCTCGAGCCCGAGCTCGCGCTGGACCTCCTCGACCGGCCTACCGGGTTCGTACGGGAGGAGCTCCGCCAGCGCGGGGCGGATCAACGACCGATCGTCGCCGGCCGGTCGCTGACTCACGTCGCCGAGATCGGCTCCGGCGTGGCCGCGACGTACTCGCCGACGATCTCGCTCTCGTCGGCCTCCGCCTCGGCATAGCCCTCGAGTCGCTGCAGCTCTCCGTGTTGGCGCCGCAACAGGACGGCAGCGAGACCCGCGAGGATGCCGAGCGAGACGAGCCCAAGGGCGAGATAGAGCGCGAGCTTGAGGCCACTCCGCTTACGGCGGCGGCGATCGAGCGCCTTCAGTGTGATGTACCCGATCGCTGCGTTTCTCTTCGTGAAGATGCTCACCGCTGGAGGGTAACGTAACTTGGCGCAAGACCGGATCCGCTGGCGCGGATCGACTCGCTGGTTGATGCCGGGGGCGTGCGGTTGATGCTGGGGGGCGCGGTTGATGCTGGGGGAACCTCCCGGTTTCCCCCAGACCCCCTCCACTGGTCCGCTTCGCGGACAGGCCGCTTCGCGGCCTCCCCCAGACCCCCTCCACTGGTCCGCTTCGCGGACAAGGCGCTCCGCGCCTTCCCTGGAGACGGCCGCCTTCGCGGCCGTGGCGCTCGCGCGTCACATCGAGCCTCTACCTTCGCCGCGGGGGCAGGTGGATCGCGCGGTCGAGCGCGACGAGGCCGGCCTCCTTGATCGCCTCGGAGAGTGTGGGGTGCGCCGCCATGCCATCGGCGACTGTCTCCACGGTGGCCTCGGCGTCGAGCGCCACCACCGCGGCCTCGATCAGATCGGTCGCGTGCGCTCCCACGATCACGACGCCGACGAGCTCGCCGTAGGTCGTCTCGTGGACCGACTTCACCCAGCCGGCGGTCTCGCCCGTCATGACTGCACGGGCGTTCGCCACCCAGGGGAACCTGCCCACCGCGATGTTCTCGTCCCCGTACCGCTCCCGAGCCTCGGCCTCGGTGAGACCGACGCCCGCGATCTCCGGGTCCGTGTAGATCGGCCGCGGGACCGCCCTGTCGGCCATCTCGGCGTCGTGACCCGTCGCGTTCTCGGCGGCGATCTCGCCTTCGCGGAACGACGTGTGCGCGAGCTGCCAGTACCCGGCGACGTCGCCCGCCGCGTAGATGTGCGAGACGGAGGTCCGGCGGTGCGAATCGGTCTCGATTCCCGTTCCGCGGTCGTACGCGACGCCCGCTGCTTCCAGTCCGATGCCCTCGACGAGCGGGGCCCGGCCGACGGAGACAAGCATGAGGTCGCACTCAGTCGTCTCGCCCTCACCGAAGTGGACGATGAGCGAGGAGCCCGTGTCCTCGACCTTCGTGCACTGCTTGCCGAGGTGGGCGACGATCCCGCGCCGCGCGAACGACTTCCGGAGCTCGCTCGTCGCGTCCGCATCCTCCTGCGGGATGAGGGTGTCCAGCATCTCGACGATCGTCACCTCGGTCCCGAAGCGCTCGAAGATCGACGCGAACTCGCAGCCGATGATCCCGCCGCCGAGGACGACGAGCCGCCGGGGGACCTCCGTCTGCGCGAGAAGGCCGGTCGAGTCGACACAACGCGGCGACTCGAGCCCGGGGATGGGAGGGCGCATGGGATAGGACCCCGTCGCGACGATCGCGCTCGTGAAGCCGAGCCCGACGTCCCCTGCTTCGAACGCGATCGAGCGCGAGCCCTCGAACCGGCCCGCGCCCTGGAACCACGTGACGCCGTTGGCCTTCAGGAGCGATGCGACGCCGCCGGTCATCTGCTTGACGACCGCGGCCTTCCACTCGTTGGCCTGGGCGAAGTCGAGAGTCGGCTCCCCGGTGATCACGCCGAGCTTGGGGTCGATCTCGCGCGCGGCGTGAAGAGCGTGTGCCGTCGAGACCCAGGCCTTCGTCGGAATGCAGCCGACGCGAAGACACGTCCCTCCCAGCTCGGGCTCCTTCTCGATGCAGGCGACGCGGGCGCCGAGCTGCGCCGCGCGAATCGCCGCAGTATAGCCGGCCGGGCCGCCACCGAGGACGGCTACGTCGAATTCCATAGCTCGGGTCCTTTCTTTGGCTCCGCGCGATCCTAGCCGCAGCGCGCCGGGGTCAGAACCCGATCGAGCTCGACCACGGCTCCGTCATGAAGGGCGTCGGCGAGGGCGGCACCTTCGACGTCGAACTCGACCGCTAGAGCTGCCGGCGCATGGTCACGCTGTCGGCACCGTCCTCCGCGACACGCTCGAACCCGTGCTTCTCGTAATACGAGACGAGCGTGTCGTTGTCGCGCTCGACGCTGAGGCTGAGCGCGCGATGTCCCTCGGCGCGGGCACGCTCACAGAGCGCGTCCAGCAACGCATCGCCGAGCCCGCGGCCGCGGCGGCTCGGGACGACAGCGATCGCCAGCTCGGGCGTCTCCTCGTCCACGAAGCCGTAGCCCGGCAGCTCGCGCCGAAAGAGCCGGTACCAGCCCGCGCCGACGGGAAACCCGTCCTCGACGGCGATGAGCGCAGTGTCGCCGGGTCTCCCCCACCCCTTGACGTAGCGGGCGACCGGCCCCGGCTCCTCCCCCGGCTCGCGCTCGCGCCAGTAGTAGGCGTGATGGAGCATGTCGCGGAGAAACCGCACGTCCTGGCGGCCGGCCCGGCGGATGACCATGACGGCAGGCTACAACGCGAGCGCGGGAGCTTCGACGAACGCTTTGACGGTCCGGAGGAAGTCGGCTCCGTCCGAACCGTCGACCGCGCGGTGGTCGCACGTCAGCGTCATCGTCATCGTGGGCGCGAGCACGAGCTCCCCGGCGACAGCCAGCGGGCGCTCTTCGATGGACCCCACGGCGAGGATGGCCACCTGCGGCGGGTTGAGCAGCGCGATGAACTGCTCGATGCCGTACATCCCGAGGTTCGAGATCGTGAAGGTGCCGTCCTCGAGATCGGCGAACTGGAGCTTTCCGTTGCGCGCGCGAGAGACGATGTCGGCCCGAGCCACGGCGATCTCCTGCACCGACTTGCGGTCGGCGTCGCGTATGACCGGAACGATGAGCCCGCTCGGCGCAGCGACCGCGATGCCGACGTTCGCGCTCGGGAAGCGGAGGATCTTCCCGTCCGTGAAATGCGCGTTGACGCTCCGGTGACGCATGAGCGCCGACGCGACGACGCGGGTGAGAACGTCCGAGACCGTGGGCTTCGTCTCGCCCTCGCGCAGCAGATCGACCATCCGCTCGCGCGCAGCGGCGAGCTCGGAGGCATTCGCAGTGACGGAGAGCTGGAAGACCGGCGCCGCCCATGCCTCGGTCAGGCGGCGGGCGATCGTGCGACGAGTCGACGTCAGCTCGACGATCTCGACGTCCCGCGGTGCAGACGGAGGCGCAGTGGGTGCGCCGGCGACAGCCGCGACGCCGGCTGCGGCGCTCTCGACGTCCTCGGCGATCACCCTGCCCTCGGGTCCGGTACCGGTGACGGACGCGAGATCGACGCCGCGCTCGCGGGCGATCCGGCGGGCGAGCGGGCTCGCCTTCGTGCGCTCGCCCGCACGACCTACAGGCGAAGCGACCTCCGACTCCACGCTGCCCTCGATCACGCCTTGTGGCTCTGAGCCACTTGGCTTCTCCTCGACGCGCACCGCTGCCCGTGCGTCCGGGACCACTGCCGGCGCTCCTCCGTTCCCCCCCCGCGCGCCAGCCAGGATCTCGGAGACATCCTCGTCCTGCGCGCCGATCACTGCGACCGTCGTTCCCACGTCGACCTCGCCGTCGGTGACAACGATCTTGAGCAAGACGCCTCCGGCGTCGGCCTCGACCTCCTGCGTCACCTTGTCCGTGTCCAGCTCGTAGAGCGGCTCCCCCTTCGCGACGGAGTCGCCCTCAGCCTTCAGCCAGCGGACGATCGTCCCCGACTCCATGCCCTGCCCGAGACGCGGAAGCTTGACCTCTACCGCCATGGCATCAGGCTCGCGCGACCGTCCGTCGGACCGCTTCGAGGACGTCCTCGGCGTGCGGGACGACCCATTGCTCCATGGCCGGCGCAAACGGGAGCGGAGCGAACCTGGCGCCGACCCGCTCGATCGGCGCGTCCAGCCAGTCGAATGCGCCGTGCTGAATGACCGCTGTGAGCTCTGCACCGAACCCGCCCCTGACGACCGCCTCGTGCGCCGTCACGCACCGCGTGGTCTTGCGCACGGACCCGACGATGGTCTCCTCGTCGAGCGGAAAGAGCGTCCGCGGGTCGACGACCTCGACCGAGATGCCCTCGCGCGCGGCCTCTTCCGCCGCCTTCAGCGCCTCGTGGACAAGGCGGCCGGTGGCGACGACCGTGACGTCCTCGCCCTCGCGGTGGACACGCGCCTTCCCGAGCGGGATCGGCTCGAGCTCGTCCGGCACGTGACCCTTCATGGGGTACAGGGTCCGGTGCTCGAAGAAGATCACGGGGTTGTCGTCGTGGATCGAGGACCAGAGAAGGCCGCGGACGTCCTCGGGCGTCGACGGGAACACCACCTTGAGGCCGGGAACGTGAACGAACCACGCCTCGAGCTGCTGGGCATGCTGGGCGCCGGGCGACCAGCCCGCGCCCCCCTGCGTGCGGATCGTGAGCGGCACCTTTACCTGCCCGCCCGACATCGTGCGGTGCTTCGCGGCCTGATTGACGAGCTGTTCCATGGAGAGCGTCAGGAAGTCCTCGTACATGATCTCGACCACGGGTCGCATGCCCTGGATCGCGGCGCCGATACCGCTCCCGACGATCGCCATCTCCGAGATCGGGGTGTTCCGGACGCGCTTCGGGCCGAACTCCTCGAGCAGGCCCTGGGTGACGGCCATCGAGCCGCCCATCTCCGCGATGTCCTCGCCCATGAGGAACACGCTCTCGTCCTCGCGGAGAGCGCTGGCGAGTGCATCCCGCACCGCCTCGCGATAGGTCAGCTCACGCATAGACGTACTTGAGGGCGTCCTCGGGGTTCGGGTCGGTCCCGGCTTTCGCGAACTCGACCGAGGCCTCGACCTCGGCCGTGACCTCGGCGTCGATCGCGGCAAAGTCCTCGTCGGTCAGCTCCAGACGGGCGCCAAGAAGCCTGATCGGGTCCTTGGTCTCTCGCTCGCTCTTCAGCTGATCCTTGTCGCGATAGACCTGTGGGTCGCCGACGTAGTGGCCGGTAAGGCGATAGGTCCGAAAGTGCAGAAGGACCGGGCCTTTCCCGGCAAGCGCGTGCTCACGCGCGCCGAGCGTTGCGAGATAGACGGCCTCGACGTCCTGTCCGTCGGCCTCGATGAGCTTCATCCCGTACGCCGTCGCTCGCTTCCCGAGCTCGTCGACGGGCAGCGGGAGCTGTTGGGTCGCCGGAGTCGACTCCGCCCACCCGTTGTTCTCGAGGACGAAGATCGCCGGGACGCGCCACAGCTGGGCGAGGTTGAGCGACTCGTGGAAGGTTCCCGTGTTCGTCGCGCCGTCCCCGAAGAAGGCCACTGCGACCCTCTTCTCACCGCGCATCTGGAACGCGAGCGCGGCGCCGACGATCCCCGGGAGCCCTCCCGCGACGACCGCGTTGGCGCCGAGGTTCCCGACCTCGAGATCGTAGAGGTGCATGGACCCGCCGTAGCCGTGGGAGCAGCCCTCGACCTTGCCGTACAGCTCGGCCATGATCCTCTCGACGGGAGTGCCCTTGGCGATCGTGTGCCCGTGCGCTCGGTGCGTCGAGGCAATGACGTCTTCGCGCGCAAGTGCCGAACACACGCCTGTCGCCACGGCCTCCTGCCCGATCGCGACGTGCAGGAACCCGGGGAGCTCACCGGCGCGGAAGCGCTCCTCGACCTTCTCCTCGAAGCGGCGAATGAGCAGCATCTCGCGGAAGAACCCGCGGAGGACCTCCTCGGAGACGCGCCTACCGCCTGATTCGGCCTTCTCCTCGACCGTCGTCATCGAGCGGCCATTATGCTGATCCGCCGATGCGAGCCGCCGAGCAGTGGAGGCTTATCGAGGAGGGCCTCGGGGACGGCTGGGACGAGGCCCGGCTCTCGTTCATGCCCGAAGGCGCTCCCGCCGACGCGGCCGCGATCCTGGCGCCGCTTCAGCCCGGGCGATCCGGAGCCGAGCTTCGGTTCCACGTGAACCGCACCGGAAGCGAGCCGGAGAAGGTCCGAAACCTGCTCGAGCGCCTGGACCGCAAGCGGATCTGGGGCACGCTCACGCTGCTCGAGTCCAGCGCGCGTCCTGCACACGAGGCACCGGTGAGAGCCCGGCGCTTGGCCGAGGCCTGGGACGAAGCGCTCGCGAAGCTCTCTCCGGGCTGGAGCGACCTGCTCTGCGAGCTCGAGCTCGACTCGAGCGACCACGTACCGCGCGCAGCGCTCCTCGGCGCCCCCCTCAATCCAACCCGAAACCCGGACGCGATCGCGCTCCGTTTCCGCGTATCCGGCAAGCAGGGCTACGGCGTCTCGCCCGGCATGGCCCGGCGCTGCTTCGAGCGCATGGACGCCGACGGGATCACCGGGCGCCTGGTGGTGCTGCAGGCGCTGTCGGACACCGAGAACGCGGCCACGCAGGGCCCCGTCTGGCGCGTGGCCGGACGCTCGGTTTGAGACTGAGCTGGGGTCAGACCCGTGGGGTCTGACTGTGAGAGTGCGGCCTTCTATCGCACGATCTTCGCCGAGCCCTTCATGCCCGTGAGGTCATGGGGGTCGCATATGAACCGGAGCGTGCCGGCCTTCGCCAGCTTCACTTTCCAGGTCTGCGTCCCCACGAAGGTGAGCGGGCTCGTCTTCCGGTTGTAGCCGGGCGCGATGACGTGCGCGTCGTGGATACGCCCCCGGTCGCGCACGACCATCGTGTACGTCCCGAGCTTCATCGTCTTCACGGCCTTTCCGGTCGAGGTCTTCAGGGTGATGACCTCCTCGGGCCCGGCCGTGAGCACGAGCTTGCTCTTCGCCGTCACCACGCCGGGTGTCGGTGGCGGCGTGGTCGAGGGTGGGTTACCGGCCGTGAACGTGCCGCGCATGGCGAGCGGGTGCACATCGCAGAAGTACTGGTAGACGGCCTCCGTGAACGTGACCGTCCACGTCACCTCACCTGTCTCCGAGACGTCGGTGCGACGGTCGACGCCCGGGCCGGTCAGGTGGAAGCTGTGCTCGTCGGCCAGGTCCTTGACCACGACGTCGTAGGTCCCGGGATCGACCTTCGTCACCTGAGTGCCGTCCGCGTGCTCGAGGGAGATCCCGAAGCCGGGACCGACGCTCGCAAAAAGCTTGGGTGTCTGAGCGCGGTCAGCCGCACCCTGCCCGGCTCCCAGGAGCGCGGCGGCGGCAAGCACAACCGCGAGTGCGAGGACCCGTGTCATCGCCTCACACTACGCACGCTGCGGTTGGTCGGATTGGCCTACGCGCGGAGGTCGGCGCCGAACCGTTCGGTGAGCGCGGCCACGATTCGCCCGCGCAGCTCGGCCGCCTCGTCGTCCGTCAGCGTTCTCTCGGGGGACTGGAACGCGAGATGGATCGCGACCGACTTCCGCCCCTCGCCGACCTGCTCCCCGCGGTACACGTCGAAGACGCGAGCTTCCCGCAACATCGGGCCGGCCGCGTCGCCGGCCGCGTAGACGAGCGCTCCGACCTCGACGTCCTCGTCGACCGCCACCGCGATGTCCTGGAGCACGGCCGGGAACGTGATCACGTCCTCGTACACGACACGCTCGGCGACCGCGCCGAACAGCGTCTCGAGGTCGAGCTCGAACGCACCCCAGACGCCGTCGAGCAGCGTCGGATGAAGCTCGCCGAGCCATCCTGCGTCCGTCCTCGCAGCCTTGCCGGGATGAAGGAGTGCGTGCGAGCCGCGAGTGACGCGAAGCTCGAGCTGAAGCGCTGCGTAGAGCGCCTCGAGCACGCCCTTCGCAGCCGCGTACCCGCCCCCGACGACACTCCCGAGCCGCCACCGCTCGTCCGGGAGCTGCTCACCCGACGGCAGGTAGACGCGAGCGATCTCGAAGAGGGCGACGTCGTGGGCGCCTGCGTCGATCCCCGTTCGAGCCGCCTCGACGAGGCTCGGGACGAGAGTCGTCCGGAGGATCGCCTGATCCGAGGTCATCGGGTCCGGGAGCCGGATCGCGTGTGGATCCGGATCGGTAGCCGCGAGGCTCCATGTATAGGCCTCGGAGAGCCCGGCGCCCACGAGGACGTCCTCGACCAACCGGCGGAGGCGCTGCTCCTTCGTCAGGCGCCCTTGCACGTGCCGTCGAAGCGGCATGGTGTGGGGGACGCGGTCGAGGACTGCACGTGCGACCTCTTCGATCACGTCGATCTCACGCGTCACGTCGCGAGCGCGCCAGGTCGGCACGGTCACGTCCCAGTCCGGCGAGACCTCGAACCCGAAGCCTTCCAGGGTCGCGCGCTGGTCCTCGGGCGCGACCTCGAGGCCCACGACGCGGTCGGATCGCTCCGGGCGCAGACGCACCACTGGCCGTTCGGGCAGGCCCGAGTGGACATCGACGTGCCCCGTCATCCGCGCGCCGGCGAGATCGACGAGCATCCGGCTCGCGAGGACCGCGGCCGGCTGTGCGAGGTACGGGTCGACCCCCTTCTCCCAGCGGTTAGAGCCCGCGGTACGAAGGGCGAGCCGCTCGGACGAGCGGAGGATCCCGAGCGGCTCGAAGTTCGCCGCCTCGAGCAGCACCTCGGTGGTCTCGTTCGTGACCTCGCTGTCCTCCCCGCCCATGATCGCTGCGAGCGCGACCGACCGCTCGCCGTCGGTGATCATGAGGTCGTCGGCGTGCAGCTTCCGCAGCGTGCCGTCGAGCGTGCGAAGCTCCTCCCCCGGGCGCGCGCGGCGCACGGCGATCCGGCCGCCGGCCAGCTTCGCGCGGTCGAAGGCGTGGAGGGGGTTGCCCCAGACGTGCATGGCGTAGTTCGTCACGTCGACGACGTTCGAGATCGACCGCATCTCGGCGAGGTAGAGACGGGAGCGAAGCCACTGCGGCGAGCTGCCGGTCGCCACGTGGCGAAAGACACGGCCGATGTAGCGCGGGCAGCCGCCCGGGTCCTCGATCGTGACGTCGACATCCTCGCGATCCACGACCGGCGGGTCCTCGGGCTCGGGCACGTGCAGCTCGCCGTCCATGAGCGCAGCGACCTCACGCGCGAGCCCGACCATCGAGAGCAGGTCGACGCGGTTGATCGTCGGCGTGACGTCGAGGACCCGGTCGCGGACCGGGAGCACGTCGAGGAGCGGCGTGCCCGGCTCGATCCCGTCCGGGAGGACCATGATCCCGGCGTGGTCGTCGCCGAGCCCGATCTCGTCCTCGGCGAGGATCATCCCGCGCGACTGCTGCCCCCGCAGCTCACGCTCGTCGAGCGGGGCGTCCAGGATCGGGAGGAGCGCCCCCGGCAGCGCCACGGCTACGGTCGCACCGGCCTCGAAGTTCCAGGCGCCGCAGACGATCTGGCGCGCGTCGCCCTCCCCCACGTCGACCTGGCAGACACGTAGTCGATCGGCGTTCGGATGCGCCTCCACCTCGAGCACCCTGCCCACGAGGAACCGGCCAAGGTTGCCGTTCACGTCCGCGACTCCGACCTCGATGATGCGCTCGACCTCAGCCGCGGAGATCGAGAGCCGGTGGGCGATCTCCTCCGCGGTCGCGTCGACCGTCACGTACTCACGGAGCCACGAGAGCGGCGCGTGCATCAGAACTGCCTCAGGAGCCGAGGGTCGTTTCGCCAGAGTTCACGCAGATCTGGGATTCCGTGCCGGAGCACGGCGATCCGCTCGAGCCCCCAGCCGAAGGCGAAGCCGGTATAGCGTCCGGGGTCGTATCCGACGAACTCGAACAGGTTCGGGTCGACCATCCCCGCGCCACCGACCTCTATCCACCCCGAATGCCGGCACACGGGACAACCGGACCCATCGCAGATGTGACAGGACACGTATGCCTCGATCGACGGCTCGGTGAACGGGAAGTGCTGTGTACGGAACTCTGTCCTCCGCTCCTCTCCGAACAGTGCCCTCATCAGGTAGTCGAGGGTGCCCAGGAGGTCCGCGAGGGTGATCCCCTCGTCTACGGCGAGCCCCTCGATCTGGTGGAAGATCGGCGTGTGCGTCGCGTCCGGGGTGTCCCGGCGGTAGCAGCGGCCGAGCGAGACGACGTAGACGGGGGGTTCCTGTGTCTCCATCGTCCGGATCTGCGACGGCGACGTCTCCGTGCGAAGCACGGTCTCCTCGTCGAGGAACAGCGTGTGCACAGGCGAGCGGGTCGGGTGCCCGGGTGGGAAGTTCAGGCCGTCGAAGTTGTACCGAGTGGTCTCGACCTCCTGGCCGTCGACGACCGTGTACCCGAGTCCGAGGAAGATGTCCTCGACCTCGCGCCGGATCTGCGTGATCAGGTGGAGGTGGCCGCGGCGGACGGGCGTTCCCGGCATCGTGACGTCCACACGCTCCTCGCCGAGGCGGCGATCCAGCTCTGCACGTTGGAGCTCGGTCTCGCGGGCGTCGACGGCGGCTTCCAACCGCTCACGGAGCGCGTTCAGGGCCATCCCTGTCTCGCGGTCGCGCACCTCGCGGAGCGCCAGCTTGAGCTCGCTCTTCCGCCCGAGGAACTCAACTCGGACGTGCTCGATCTCATCCGCCGAGGAGACAGTCGCGATCGCGGCAAGCGCGTCGCTCTCGAGTGCCTGGGGATCCATGAGAGTGAGCGAGGTTACCAACGCCCCCTTCGCCAAGTTACAAGTTGCAACTAAGTCTTGAACCACCTGCTCCACCGGTACCGCCGGCAAGTGACAACTTGTAACTTGGCGATCCTGATGCTCTACGACCGCATCGCTCCCTTCTACGACCCGTGGAGTCGGTCGGTCACCGAGGACGTCGGCTTCTACGTCGATCAGGCGCTCGCATCCGGGGGGCCGGTCGTCGAGCTCGCGGTCGGGACGGGCCGGATCGCCGTTCCGATCGCCGAGGCCGGCGTCCCGGTCATCGGCGTCGACTCCTCGCCCGAGATGCTCGCGGTCGCACGAGCGGCCTCGGAGTCGGCCGGAGTCAGCGAACGCGTGGATCTCCGGCTGGGCGACCTCCGCCAGCCTCCCGTGGCCGAGCGTGTGGCGCTCGTCATCTGCCCGTTTCGCTCGCTGCTGCACATGGAGACCGAGGCCGAGAAGCTGCGCGCGCTCCGCGCGGCCCGAAGCCTGCTCGAGCCCGACGGCCGCTTCGTCTTCGACGTCTTCTCGCCGAGCCCGGAGGACATCAAGGAGACCGACGGCCGCTGGCTCGAGCGCGAGCCGGGGATCTTCGAGCGCGCTGACTGGGACGAGGGAACGCGCACGCTCTCGCTCTCCGTACGCTCCGGAGACGTGACGACGACCTTCGGCCTGCACTGGCTCGCCGCACCCGAGTGGCTCCGCCTGCTCGACGAGGCGAGCTTCGACGTCCTCGAGCTCTACGGGTGGTTCGATTCGCGGCCGTTCGCCGGAGAGGAGGACATGATCTTCGTCGCGCGCAAGAGAAACTGAGTCGGGGTCAGACCCGTGGGGTCAGACCCCGATGCTGCCTTACAGGACCTCGATCGCGTCGCCGAGCGCGATCTCGCCGCCCTCGACGACGTGCGCGAGCATGCCGCGCTTGCCGTCGAGCTGCGAGCGCAATCCTGCGCGCAGCTCGTCCATGCGATGGCACGGATCACACACCATGGTGATCTCGAGGAGCACGCTTCCGACCTGCACGCGCTGCCCGACCGGCCAGGACTGGACATCCATGCCCTCGACCGTCACGTTCTCGCGAATCGCCCCCGACTCGACGCCGACCGCATCCAGGTGCTCCTTCGACACGAGCAGCACCTCTCTCCGCGGCGGGTTGCCATGTGCGCATCCCTCGAGGCCCTGGCTCTCGATCGCGAGAGCGCGCTCGCGCGACTCGGAGCGGCCGCTCCCACGTCCCGGCGAGACGAAGAGACCGGCAACGGTTGCCATTCGCGCAGCCTATCCATAGAGTCGGAGTCGCCGTGATCTGGTTGCTGGTCATCCTCGGCATCGTCCTCGTTGTCGGGCTGCTCCTCGTCGCGCTCTACAACCGACTGGTCCAGCAGCGGAACCGCGTCGACAACGCGTGGGCCCAGGTCGAGGTGCAGCTCAAGCGACGCTGGGACCTGATCCCGAACCTCGTCGAGTCGGTGAAGGGCTATGCAGCACACGAGCGCGGGACGTTCGAGGCCGTGACAGAGGCGCGCGCGGCAGCACAGAACGCGAAGACGCCCGCCGAGACCGCAGCTGCCGAGGGCATCCTCGGCGCCGCGCTCGGTCGCCTCTTCGCCGTTGCCGAGGCGTACCCCGAGCTCCAGGCCGACGAGAACTTCCGCCAGCTCCAGACCGAGCTCGCGGAGACGGAGAACCGGGTCGCCGTCAGCCGCCAGGTCTACAACGACTCCGTCCTGACATACAACAACACCGTCCAGACGTTCCCAGGGGTCCTGTTCGCCGGCCCCTTCGGCTTCTCCATCCGGGAGTTCTTCGAGGTCGAGGAGGAGGCGCAACGGGAGGCGCCGGTCGTCGACTTCTAGTTGCTGCGCAAGAGCGGAATCCGCTCGCGCGGATTCCGCTCGCGCAAAGATCCCTGAAGGCGCCCGCTTCGCGGTCGCTGTGCCGGTGGTTGTCCATCGGTGCCGTGGTCCTCGCCGCGCTCGTCTTCCCTGCCGCCGCGCGCGCGGCCAGCTTCTCGCTCCTTTCCGCCGACGTCGCCGTCGACGTCCAGCCGGACGGCGCCCTCGGGATCAGCGAGCGGCTCGAGGTCGCCTTCTCGGGCGACTTCCACTTCGGCTACCGCGACATCCCGCTGCGGGAGGGCGAAAGCCTGATCCTCCCGTCGGTTGCCGAGCGCGGCATCGGGTATCGCCAAGGCACCCAGACCGACCTCGCACCCGGTTCGCCCGGCACATTCGGCGTCACGCGGCACGGGAGCGGCATGCGCGTCGTCTGGTACTTCGATGCGCGCGACCAGACGCGCGCGTTCACGATCTCGTACACCCTCCGCGAGGTCGCCGTCGCCTACGACGACGTCGTCGACGTCAATCTGAAGGTCTGGGGGGACCAGTGGGCGGAGCCGCTGTCGCGCCTCGTCGCGATCGAGACCGCGCCGGGCAGGATCCTCAAGGGCTGGGGAAAGCCGGTCTGGGTGCGCGGCGACGTCGAGCTCAAGGGTCGTCGAGCGACGCTCCGTGCGGTGGACGTCCCAGCGCACCAGTTCGTCGAGCTACGGACGCTCGTCCCCCGGTCGGCGTTCGCGTCGACCGCCGGCATGCGGATCGCCCACGGGAACGGGCTCGACCAGATCCTCGAGGAGGAGCGCGCCGACGCCGAGCAGTACGAGCAGGATCGGGAAAGAATCGACAGGCTGAAGGCGCACCCGCTCGTCATCGCGCTCGTCGGCCTGGCACTCGCCACGGTCCCTGCACTGCTCGTCATCACGGCCGTCTACTGGCTCTTCGGCCGCGAGCGACGGACAGCCTACGACCGGGAGTACGAGCAGGAGCCTCCGACGGACACGGAACCGGCGCTCGTACCCACGTTGCTGCGCCAGGGTGGGGATGCGGGGTCGTACGAGTTCACCGCCACGCTCTTCGACCTCATCCGGCGAGGCGTCTACAAGGCCGAGCCGACGACGACCGAGCGGTCGATCTGGGGCGGCCTGCGGCACGAGAGCGTGTCCGACCTCGAGCTCTCGGCCGGCGAGGCTCACGACCTGAAGCCGTGGGAAGAGGACGTCGCCGGCGTCGTCGACGCCGTCCTCGACGGCGGGGCCGAGCGGCTCTCGCGCTTCCGCGACCGGATCGAGGACGAGCGCGAGTCGATGCACGAGCGGTTCACGGCATTCAAGGGAGCAGTGGGCCGGGAGGTCGACCGGCGGGCCTGGTTCTGGTCGCTCGGTGCCGTCCCGCTCGTTGCGGCGGTGGTGCTGTTCGCGCTCGTCGGCGGGCTGCTCGTCTTCCTTGCCCAGGACGGTTGGCGGTCCGTCTACCCTCGCTACTCCGACGTGCTGCTCGTGGGCGCAGGCATCTGCCTGCTCGTCAATGCAGCGCTCGTCGTCGCGTCGCTCGTCTTCGGTCGCCGCGTCTGGCGCCGGCGAGCGCCGCTCGCGCAGGCGGAGGCGGAGCGCTGGGACGCCTTCCGCGGCTACCTCGCGGACTTCCCGCGCCTCGACGAAGCGCCGCCCGCCACGCTCGAGCTCTGGGAGCGCTACCTCGTCTACGGGATCGCCTTCGGGATCGCCGAGCGGGTGCTGCAGGGCGCCCAGCTCCACATGCCCGAGGCGATCCACGAGGCGAGCTCCATCTACTGGATCTCAGCGAGCGGCGACCTCGGGTCCGGGGCGTCGAGCCTCTCGATCGGCGACCTCGCATCCGGCTTCGGCGAGGCGCTGGCGCCGCCGAACTCGGGCTCGGGCGGGGGCGGTGGCGGGTTCTCGGGCGGCGGCGGCGGAGGAGGTGGCGGAGGAGGTGGCGGATTCGGCTAGGTGGGACGAGTCTGGTTCAGCCATCTTGCGGACCTCGCCGTCGGGCGGCACCCTTGAGCGGTGCTCTCGGACGACGATGTCAGGGTTATCCTGGAGGCGCTGTTCGACATTCGAACCGAGCTGCGGCGGATACGTGTTCTGTTGGAGGACGAAAGTGGCGAGCAAGGAGACGAAGAGGAAGATTCGTGAGGAGGTGCGGGCCGACCAGGCCCGTTACGACGAGGTCACCCGACGTATGAAGGAGCGCATCGAGCAGCTGCGCCGACAGGTTCAGCCGACGGATCGGCGCGAGAGCTCGTAGAGCGCGATCGCGCCCGAAGCTGCGACGTTCAGCGACTCCGCGTCTCCGGGAAGCGGGATCGTGGCCACCTCGTCGCACCGAGCCACAAGCTCGCCGGGAAGACCCTCTCGCTCGGCCCCGAGGACGAAGGTCAGCGGAAGTGCGAGTGTGAGCTCGGCGAGCGGTGTCCCTCCGTGTGCGACGAGCGCGACGCGAGCGCCCGGTGCGGCGTCCCATTCGACGAGCGGCACGCGGAAGATCGCCCCGGCGGAGGCGCGGAGCGCCCGAGGCCCGGCCGGGTCGGCGCAGCCGGGGGAGAGCGCCACCGCGGCTCCGAAGGCGTCGGCCGTCCGCAGCAGCGTGCCGACGTTCCCCGGATCGGCCACGTGCCAGAGTGCGAGCGCGACCTCACGCTCGCCCGAGGGCAGACTGTCTCTCCTGAAGACCGCGATCACACGCGGTGCGTGGCCGAGCGTCGACACCTCGCCGAGGAGCTCCGGAAGGACGTTCTCACCCGCGACGAGGAGCTCGACCGGCTCGATGCCCGCGGCCAGCGCCGCATCGACGAGATCCTCTCCCTCGGCCGCGAAGAGCCCCGTCTCCACCCGATGCTTCCGGGCAGAAAGAAGCTTCCGGACGAGCCGGAGCTTCTCGTTCTGGCGCGACTCGATCAGGCTGCTTCGGTCTCGAGCGCGGCCTTAGCGCGCTCGGCGACCGCCGCGAACGCCTGCGGGTCACTGACGGCGATGTCCGCGAGCGACTTGCGGTCGAGCTCGATCCCGGCCTTCTTCACACCGGCCATGAACCGGTTGTACGAGAGGCCGTTCACGCGTGCCGCAGCGTTGATCCGGACGATCCAGAGCGACCGGAACGTCCGCTTCTTCGCCTTCCGGTCACGGTAGGCGTAGACGAGCGAGTGCTCGACCTGCTCCTTCGCGAAGCGGTAGCTCGACTTCTTGCGGCCGTAGTACCCCTTCGCCTGCTGGAGAACCTTGGCGCGCTTCTTCCGTGCGTGGACGGCTCGTTTCACGCGAGGCACTTAGCCTCCCCTCAGGAGCTTCTTGACGGCCTTCACGTCGCTCGCGGCGACGCCGTACGCCTTGCGGAAGCCGCGCCTACGCTTCGACGACTTCTTCTCGAGGTTGTGGCTCCTCATCCCGTGCCTCCGGAGGAGCTTCCCCGCCCCGCTCACCTTGAAGCGCTTCTTCGCGCCCTTCGACGTCTTCATCTTTGGCATTTGTCTTCACTCCTACACTCTTCAACGGCCCGAGAACCATGACCATGTTGCGGCCGTCGAGGATGGGCTGCTGCTCGATCGAGCCGAGCTCCTTGACGTCCTCGGCGAGCCGCAGAAGGAGGTCGCGACCTCGTTGCGGGTGGAGCGTCTCGCGTCCCCGGAACATGATCGTGACCTTGACCTTGGCTCGCTGCCCGAGAAAGCGCACGACGTGCCCTTTCTTGGTCTCGTAGTCGTGTTTCCCGATCTTCGGCCTGAGCTTGATCTCCTTGATGTGGATCTGGAGCTGATGCTTGCGGGCCTGCTTGGCGCGCTGTTCCTGCTCGTAGCGGTACTTCGAGTAGTCCATGACCCGAGCGACGGGCGGGTCCGCGCCGGCCGCGACCTCGACGAGGTCGAGACCCTTTCCGAATGCGAACTCGAGCGCCTCCTTGGTGGCGATGATCCCCACCTGCCCGCCGTTCTCGTCCACCAGGCGGACGCGCGGCACGCGGATCTCCTCGTTGATGCGCTCATCCCGCTTGCGCGGAACGACCCGGTCCATGACGGGCCGGCGGCGACGTGGTCTCAAAGGCCCTTCATCAAGCTCTCAGCTTCCTCCTTGTAAACGACAAAACCGCTGCAAGCAGCGGCTCTCCTTCCCGTCCAACCTTCGGCTCGGTTGAACCCCCGTGGGTCATGCCCGGGAGGTGAGGAAGCTGTGAGCTCCTGCTTGCAGACGGTGGATGCTACCAGTAGGGGCGAGATATATCTCGCCCCTACGAACGAGCGATCTCGCCCCACAACGAGCGATCTCGCCCCACAACGAGCGATCTCGCCCCTACGACGAGCGATCTCGCCTCTACGACGAGGGGTCTGCCTCGGCAGCGAGACCACGGAACCTGTCGAGGAGCGCGTCGAGCCCCAGGGTCGTCTGACCTCCTCCCCGCTCTCGCACGGCGAGCGACTCCTCGGACTCGCGGTCCCCGTAGACGACGACGAAGGGGACCTTCTCGAGCTCGGCGTCGCGGATCCTCTTCCCGAGCGTCTCGTCCCGCTCGTCGACATCGACACGGTAGCCCTCGGATTCGAAGCGGTCGCTGAGTGCTCGTGCCGCGGCCTGATGCGCGAGACCGACCGGCAGGATCCGAGCCTGCACCGGCGCGAGCCAGAACGGAAACACGCCTGCGTAGTGCTCGACGAGGATCCCGATGAAGCGCTCGAACGAGCCGTACAGCGCGCGGTGGATGACGATCGGCATGTGCTCGGCGTTGTCGGTGCCCATGTAGGTCAGCCCGAACCGCGCCGGCATCTGCATGTCGTACTGGATCGTCCCCATCTGCCACGACCGGCCGAGGACGTCAGTCATGTGCAGGTCGATCTTCGGCCCGTAGAAGGTGCCCTCACCCTCGGCGACGACATACCGCATCCCGTGCCGGTCGAGCGCGTTTCGAAGCGCACCCTCGGCCTCGTCCCACTGCTCGTCGGTCCCGAGCCGGTTGTCGGGCCGGGTCGAGAGCTCCGCGTGTGGCTCCATCCCGAACAGGCCGTAGAGGTAGCGAACGTAGTCGATGACCGCGTCGACCTCGGCCGGCACCTGCTCCTCTGTGCAGAAGATGTGCGCGTCGTCCTGCGTCACGTAACGGACACGGGTCAGCCCGTGCAGCGTGCCGGCGAGCTCGTTGCGATGCAGTGGCGCCGCCTCCGCGTAGCGGATCGGCAGGTCGCGGTAGCTGCGCAACTGGCTGCCGAACAGCAACATGTGGCCCGGGCAGTTCATCGGCTTGATTCCGTAGGTCTGGTCGTCCGTGTCGCCCGGGATGAGGAACATGTTCTCTCTGAACTTCTCCCAGTGCCCTGACGTGATCCAGAGGGCCTTGTCGTAGATCAGCGGGGTCTTCACCTCGAGGTAGCCGCGCCGTCGGTTCTCGCGGCGCCGCACCGCCTCGAGCTGGCTGTAGATCACCATCCCCTTCGGGTGCCAGAGGGGCGAGCCGGGCGAATGCTCGTCGAAGTGGAAGAGGTCGAGCTGCCGTCCGATGCGCCGGTGGTCGCGCGCCCGGGCCTGCTCGAGCCGCTCGAGGTGGGCGTCGAGGTCGGCTTGCGAGTAGAACGCCGTGCCGTAGATGCGCGTCAGCTGGGTGTTGCGCTCGTCTCCGCGCCAGTACGCGCCGGCCAGGCTCGTCAGCTTGAGCGCTCTGATCGGCGCGGAGTCCTGCAGATGCGGCCCCCGGCAGAGATCGGTGAAATCGCCCTGCGTGTAGAGCGAGATCGCACCTTCGGCGTCCCGGGCAAGCTCGACCTTGTACGGCTGCGATTCCGCCTCGAAGCGTTGGACGGCCTCGTCGAGAGAGACGTCCTCGCGCGCCCAGCTCCGGCCCTCTGCGATCTCACGCCTCATCTCCTCTTCGACGGCTACCAGGTCGTCCTCGGAGATCGGCTCCGGGAACTCGAAGTCGTAGTAGAAGCCGTCGTCGATCGGCGGTCCGATCGCGATCTTCACGCCGGGATGGAGCCGCATGGCCGCCTCCGCGAGGAGGTGGGCCGTCGAGTGGCGGAGCACGTAGAGCGCGTCCGGATCCTGGGCGTCGCGCGTCGTGAGGATCTGGATGCGCTCGCCGTCGGCGAGGGGCAGGCGCAGATCGCGGGTCGACCCGTTCACACGCAAGAGCACGGCCTGCTCGGCCAGCTTAGGCCCGATCGCGCGAGCGGCGTCGAGCCCGGTTGCGCCGTCGGGGAGCTCGAGCTCGGAGGAGTCGGGGAGAACGATCTTCATGTTCGCGGAGGATAGATCGGCGGGCTGCCTCCGTAGACTCAGAACGATGAGCGAGACCCGCACGGTAGAGCCTGGACGCCTGGCCCGCGCCATCCGCTGGCCGTTGGAGCGGCTCGGGGCGATGGCCCGTGGGGTAGCGCGCGCGCTTCCCCGCGCGATCGAGGACCTCTTCCGCGACCGCTGCCCGCAGTATGCGGCGTCGATCTCGTTCCACGTCCTCTTCTCGCTGTTCCCGCTGACGATCGTCCTCGTCTCGGTCTTCGGGCTCGTGCTCCAGGACGACGAGCTGCGCCAGAACGTCATCGACGAGCTCCTCGACGTCCTACCGGTCTCGGAGAAGGGCCAGGCGAACGTCCAGAGCTCGATCGAGGGGATCGCGACGCCGCTCTCGGCGATCGGCTTCATCTCGCTGATCGCCCTGCTCTGGGGGGCCTCCGGGATGATGGCGTCGATCCGCATCGGGCTCGAGGCGGCGCTCAAGGTCGAGCGCGGACGGCCGGCGGCGCACGCCAAGGCCGTCGACTTCATCGTCGTCGCCGCGACCGGCCTCCTCGTGCTCGTCGTCGTCGGGCTCTCGGCCTTTGCCGCCTTCTTCAGCCGGCTGGCCGATCGGATCACCGAAGAGGTCGGAATCGAGGCGAATCTCTCGGGCGTCCTGCTCCGCGACGGTGTCCAGCTCGTCGTCGTCGGCGTGATGGTGCTCCTGCTCTACCACTTCGTCCCGGCACGGAAGCTCCGCACGCGCGGGGCGCTCGCCGGGGCCGTGCTCACAGCCGTCGGTACCTGGGGGGCGGCGAAGATCCTCGCGATCGTCTTCGCCGACTTCTCTCGCTACAACCTCATCTACGGGTCGCTCGCGGGTGTGATGACGTTCCTCTTCTTCGTCTACATCGTCGCCCTGATCCTGCTGCTGGGCGCCGAGTTCGCCCACGCGTGGTCACAGCCGCCAGGGCCACCCGGGCCTCCGCTACGCATGCAGGTCTGGGGCTTCTTTCGCGGCCTCTTCGTCCACCACGACGACGACGACCCGACCCGGGTCAGCGAAGCGCCGGCTCGTCGACCGTGAGCGTGCGCGCATCGGCATCCAGCGTGCAGGTCACCCCGAGCGGAAGCGCCGCCAGGTGCTTCCCGTGGCCGAGCGGGAGCCCGTAGAGAACCGGCACACCGAGGGGCTGCAGCCGCTCCTCCAGCACGTCCTCGATCGAGCGCGAGCGCGCCCAGTCGGAGACCGGGTGGAGGTCTCCCCAGTCGCACTTCTCCATCTGCCCGACGACGACGCCCGCGACCTTGTCGAGCTTGCCCGCGTGCGCGAGCTGCACGAGCTCCCCGTCGATGTAGTACGGAGGTGAGTGGACGTCCTCGAAGAAGAGGATCGCGCCGTCGAGCTCGATCTCCCAGGGCGTCCCCATGGTCTGCATGAGGAGCCAGAGACACCCGCCGACGAGCGGCGCCGTCACACGGCCGCCGCGGATCGTGCGTACCCAGGGGTCGTCCGGGTTCGGCGGCACCTCGCCTCCACCCCGCTGCGGAGGACGTCGAGAAGCCGGCTCTTCGAGAACGTCGTCGTCTCGTGGCTGCCGACTCCGATCAGGCCGTTGGCGTAGATCGTCGCGAGGCCGGCCTTCTGACGGAGAGCGATATGCAGCGCCGTGATGTCCGAGAACCCGACGACCGGCTTCGGATTCGCGGCGATCAGATCGAGGTCGAGAAACGGAATCGCCTGCGCGGAGCCGAATCCGCCCTGGAGAGCCTGCACGACGTCGACCTCCGGATCGGCGAAGAGCGCGTTCAGGTCCTCCCCACGCTGTTGCGCGCTGCCGGCGACGTAGTCGTCGCGCTCCCAGACGCCGTCCGCGAGCTTCACCTTGTACCCCTGTGACTCCCACCACTCGACGCCGCGGAGCACCTCGGAGCGGCTGTCGTACGGACTGGCCGCCGCCGCCACACCGATCGTCCCTCCGTCGGGCAGCGGCTTTCCGAAAGCGGTTGCCGAGGTCAGCTGCAGACCCGAACCGTGCGGCTTGCCTCGGCCTCTCGGCCGCGGACGTCCGAGGCGACGGCGGTGAGCGTGTGGGCGCCCTTCCTCTTTCCGGTTGTCCGCCACGTCAGCTCGTAGAGGCCCGCGACGTTCTTTCGCACTCTCCCGATCTGGCGCTTGCCGTCGAAGAAGCCGACCGACGAGATCTGGACGTTGTCATTGGCGACCACGAGGAGCCGCTGCCGCGCCGCGAGGCACTTGCCCTCGTTCGGTGTGATCCAGGTGACGGTCGGCCGGTTCACGACGTCCGTTCGCACGCCCTGGAACCTCGTGTTCGGCATCGGGCTGTCGCTCTCGGTGTTGATGTTCTTCGCCTCCTGGAAGTCCGAGGCGACGATGCGCATGAACTCGGGCCCGGCAGCGAGCGGATTCACCTCGCGCGGGATGGAGAACGTCGCGATACCTGTTTCCGGGTCGAAGGACGCCGCTCCGATCTGCTGCGCGCGGTCCGCCGGCCCGAAGATGAGGAGGAGAGAGAGCGGATCCACGCCGGATTTGGCATCCGCGACCCGGGCGACGATCGTCGGACGGCCGGTGGAGATCGTCTTCGTGAGCAGCTTGACGACCGGCGGCTTCACGTCGTTGACCCAGGAGCGAAGCACGTACGGGCCGGCGAGCGAGCGCCCCGTGAACGGGTCGCGACCCGAGTCCACCGCGACGTAGTAGCGCCCGGCCGGCAGGAAGACACCACCCGATGCGCCGATGCTGAAGAGGAAGTCGGGCATGGCGCCGTTCACGTTGACCGGGATCCCGGCGTACCCGAGCACGTCGTTCTCGTCGAGAGAGCCCATGAACCACGGATGGATCGGGGCGTTGGAGCTCAGGAGCGACGCGATCGACGCGTTGATCTTCGGTGCCGGTCGCACGACCACGACACCCGCGTTCACCGCCTGGCGCTGAATGTCGAGCGCGTACACCTTCTCCTTCCCGTCGTCCGAGACGGACGGGTCGACCCCGAAGATCCCGAGGATCGAGAACGGCGACGTGGGCCAGCGGTAGGCCCTCGCGCGATCTTCCCCGGAGCGCGTGTCCCCGGACTGGCTGGCGCGGAGCGGGACGACCGTCGTGCCGGTGAGCGACGAGCTCGAGACGGAGAACGCGTACGGGATCCTGCGAGCGTCACCCCCACGCTTCAGCACGACGAACCCGAAGTTGTCGCCCTGAGGAGACCCCGCGGCAACGCGGGCCACGATCTGGGTGACCGCGGATCCTCCGGGGGCGACCGTCACCGGAGCGGCCTCCACGGTCGCCCCAACCGATGCCACCTGCGCCTGGATCTCCGCCGTCCACGTTCCCGCTCCGTCGCCGGCGTCCGAGACCGCGACCGAGATCGCGCGGCTCGACGCCCCGGAGTTCGCGCTCAGATAGCCGAACGAGAGTGACTGCGGATCGGTGAAGACGAGCGGCTTGTCGGCGACCGACACGCGAGCGAGCCCGGCACCCTCGACGAGAACCGAGGCTTCCTGCGTAAGGGCCGTGTCCGCACCCGCCGGCCCGGCCGTCGACATGAGGGCGGACTTCACCTGCTGCGGCGTCCAGGATGGGTGCCGCTGTACGAGGAGAGCCGCGGCGCCGGAGATGTGGGGCGCCGAGAAGCTGGTCCCGTCCAGGACGGCGTACTGATCGCCTGCGAACTCCGGAAGCGTCGACGAGAGGATCTGCGAGCCGGGCGCCGTGAGGTCCGGCTTCAGCGCATGCCCGAACGGCGTCAGGCCGCCCGCGGAGTAGCTCGAGGGAACGCCCCCCCAGGTCGTCGGAACCTCGAGCGCGTCACGGGTGAAACGGACCGTGGCGGACCCGCCCGAGCCGGCGACCGCGGCCCGGAGCCGGGCGCCGTCGAGGTCGGAGATCGTCCCGCCCGGCAGGCTCGAGAACAGCGCGAACGTCGGATCGCCCGGCCGGTTCTCGGCGATCACCATCCCGGAAGCACCCGCAGCGCGCGCACGCCCGGCCTTTGCGCTATACGGGCAGCCGCCGCGGCTCACCAGCGCGATCGCTCCCCGCAGAGATCCGTCAGGCAGCGCGGGCGCGTCGTCGCAGAGCAGCCGGTTGACCCCGTTGATCGTGCCGACGTCGACCAGCCGCTGGTCCGCCGTCGTCCACGACGGCGGGATGCTGTCGGCCGGGACGAACGGCATCCGCGCCAGGCCACTCGGTGTGACGACCGAGAGCGACGCGCCGAAGACATGCGAGTTCGCCGTCGCGCCGACGCTGATCGCGTCGGGTGAGGTGGCGGGCGAGCCGGCCGTCCCGAGCCCGAAGAAGTCGCGGTCGTTTCCGGCCGAGATCACCGGCACGACTCCCGCCCGGACGACGTTGGTGACGGCCTGCATGAGCCCGTCGGTACGGGGATCTGCCTGCGGCCCGCCTCCCGAGAAGTTGATCATGTCCATCCCGTCGCGGACCGCAGCTTCGAAGGCGGCGACGATCTCGGGCGTGTTCGCCGAGCAGCAGCCGCCGAGGGGCCCGGGGACATTGAAGACGCGGTAGTTCCCGATGTACGCGCGAGGCGCAACGCCGCTCAGATCGTTGACCGCGGGATGGCACCCACCTTGCGACTCGACGCAGAACCCGCGCTGACCGGCCGGAACGTCGGTGTCGGCGACCCCCGCGATGACTCCGGCGACGAACGTGCCGTGGAAGGACTGGTCCCGGTCGAGCGGCGCGCTGTTGGCTCCCGGGCCGGCGAAGCCGCGCGCCACGATCACCTTCGGCGTCGTCGATCCGCCCGGGCCCTTCGGGAACCCGGCTGGGTACGACAGCCCCTTCGGGTCGAGGAAGGGATGCTCGTGATCGACGCCGTCGTCGACGACTGCGACCTTGACGCCTTCCCCTCGCGCACCGGAGACGGACGAGAACTGCGGCGCGCCGATGACGGCCGGGCCACGGTTCATCGAAAGCGTGTAGCTGAGGCTCGGGTACACGTTCTTCGCGAAGTCGAGCCCCATGAGCTCCGGCAGGCGCTCGTAGGGGACGCTCACCGCAAAGCCGTTCAGGAGCAGCCGATACCGGCGCGACACTCGGGCCTCGGGAACCTCCTGACGAAGGCTCGCGATCGCCCGTGCTTGAGCGGCTTCGAGACCGGCGAGGTAGGAGCGGGAGAACGGGCTCGACAGGTTGAGCTTGCGCTTCGGGCCGAACCCGGCGAACCGCCTCGCGAACGACGCCGCCGCAAGGGGCGGATCTGCCAGCGTCACGATGACGCGGGCTCGAGTGCCGCCCCGGGGAAGCCCTGAGAGATCGGGTGCCGGACGAACTTTCGTAAGGGCGTTCTCGATGACGCTCCGCGGCGTGCGATCGAGCGCGCCCGACGCCGTTCCGGTGGATGCGACGACGGCTACCAGGCAGGCGAGGAGCGCGAGGCGACGCACGAGGGTGGAGCTAGCCGACCTTGCGCGAGAAGCTCTGCTTTGCCGTGAGGCCTTCGAACACGACGCTCACCGATCCGCGGAAGGTCTTCCCCTTGGCTTTGGGCGGAATCTGCCAGGTGCACACCGCCGCTCCGCCGGCGACCCGCTGGAACTGCGCCTTGAGCCGCGCGCTGCCGACGCGGCCGACACACGTGACCTTGCCGTTCTGGATCACCGCGCCCGTGTCCGAGCGTGCCGCGACGAGCCTCATCGTGAAGGGCTTCCCGGCTGAAGGTGCAGCGGGGGTGGTCGTCAGCTTCTTGACGACGAGCGTCGGAGGCGTGATCTTCACCTCGTAGGCATAGAGGCCCGAACCGGAGGCGGGCGCGACGTCGCTCACCGCGTTGGTGAAGTCGACATCGCCTGTCGTCTCGTCGATCACGGCCCCCGAGATCACGATCGTCGCGAAGCCGAACCGCTTCGTGTTGCCGAGCTCCGCACCGCTGATCGTAACCGTCACTCCGTCCTGATACGCGAAGATGAGCGAGGTCGCCGCGGGATCCCCGGGCCGGCGCGTGAAGTCCGTCCCGTCCCACCGAAACAACGCGGCCTCGCCCAGGAAGACCTGGATCACGTAGTCGGCGCCGAGCGACTCCGGGTCCCCGGTCGCGGGATTGTTGTCGGTGTCGACGAACAGGAGAATGAGCATGTCGCGGCCGAACGCCGGACGGTTGGGGACGTTGATCCGGAACGAGATCAGGCCCGCGTCGTTGTTCGACACCGTAAGCGTCGTGATATCGGGCGCGGCTGGGTTCTCCCCCGACGAGTCCTGGTAGGTCGTGCTGTTGGCGGCGGCCAGCGTGGGCGCCGCGGTCCCGGACAGGGCCCCTGAGGCAACGGTCGGAAGCGCCACGACGGCGACAGCGAGCGCGAGAGCGAGGCCGGGGCGGGTGAGCGGTCGCACGTCCGCGCGTCAGGGTAGATGCGCCCCGCGCAAGGCGCAACTCCAACGGGCACGAGCTCCGGCGGCTGTGACCCGCGCATACACCTCGTCGACCTCGGCCGGGCTCTCACACTCGAGGGCGATGCCGAGCTGGTTCCCCGTCTCCCGTCTCCACTCCGGGCGAAAACTCCGCACGACGTCCTCTGTGTCGAGCATCCAGGATGCTAGAGAAAGGCCGATGACGAAACGAGGCTCCCGAGAGCCCTGTCGCCTCCGCGGAGTTTCACTCGCGAATCGATCGCGACGACGCCGGGGACGCGGGAGACCGCGTGTCGCAGACAGCGCAGATCGGCCTCGTGGTCGACCTCGCCATCGAGGAACACTCGACCGTCGTCCACTCGGACGCCGACATCGGGCACCAGCAGCGTATTGATCACGTCCTCGCGCACGTCGCGCTCGATGTCCGCGTCCGAGCGAGCGAAGTGACGAACGAGATCCGCGCGGGAGATCACTCCTACGAGCGTGCCTCGGTCGAAGACCGGCAGCCGGCCGACGTCGTGAATGCTCATCAGCCACGCCGCCTCATAGGCCGACATCCACGCCTCGGCCACAACCGCTGGCGAGGTCATCGCCTCACCCGCGGTCGTCGCATAGGCAGCCCCGGAACGTTGACGGTGGAGGAGCCGGCCCCTGAGGTCGCGAGATTCCTCGTCTGGGCCGCGTTCCTTCTCGATGATGTCCGACTCGGACACGATTCCGACGACCTCGTCGTCACTCACGACCGGAACACCCGATATTCGGTGCCGACTCAGGAGCGCCGCAACCTCTCGCAGCGTCGCGTCAGGCGAGACAACCACTGCCGGAGTGGTCATCAGGTCACCAATTCTCATCGAAACACCCCTCGACTTAAGGATCCGCTCCAGAGACCGGGACGGCATCAGGACTTCACCCACACCCGTCTGCCACGTTCTACGGACGGCGAGGTCGTCGCGGCGGGCGCGGCGGCCGACTGCCACGACGCGGTGGGTTTCTGAGTGGGCGGTACTAGGCTCGAACCAGTGACCCCCAGCTTGTCGACTCGGAGCAGGGTTCGCGTCAGTTCACTGATGTTCGCCCAGAGCTCATAGTTGAGCGGAATCAGTCGGCGAGCGAACACCTGACCGAACGCGAGCGAACGTCGAGCGTTGCCATTGTTGCCACGCGGATCCAGATGTCAGCCGACAGTACGCTTGCGCATGCCAAACCGTATGCCCTTGCCGTCTGTCTGTCACACGTCTCTGTGACTGGCGACCACGATATAACGCCGGGGTACCTGCCCCAAGGGCGGGACGCGTGACCAGCGTGCGCCGCGCTGCTGTGGCACGCTCTCGATGTTGCGGTCCTGCTTGAGCGCCTCCGCTAGTCGGCGGGCAGAAATAAGGAGGTATCCATGGCCACCGTCCTCTCGACGATCGCGGGCTCGGACACCAATGTCTCGGACGAAGCTCTCGAGGAGCTCCGTACCGCGACCCGCGGCTACGTCCTCACTCCGGGGGACGAGGCGTATGAGCGGGTCCGGGCGCCGTACAACGCCATGCAGACCGATCAACCGGGACTGATCGTGCAGTGCTCCGGCACCGCGGACGTCGTCGACGCCGTGAACTTCGCGCGCTCGAATGGCCTCGAAGTCGCGGTACGCGGGGGTGGGCACTCGGTTGCCGGACTCTCGAGCTCCAACGGCGGGATGCTGATCGACCTCTCGCTGATGAACGGCGTCTTCGTCGACGCCGATGCGCGCCTCGCGCGCGTGCAGGGCGGCGCGCTCTGGGGTGACGTCGATCGTGAGACGCAGCTCCATGGCCTCGCGGCTCCGGGCGGCATCGTTTCGGACACGGGCGTCGCCGGGCTCACGCTCGGAGGCGGCGAGGGTTGGCTTCGCCGCAAGTACGGGCTCTCGTGCGACAACCTCGTTGCGGCAGAGGTCGTCGGCGCGGACGGACAAGTGCGGATCGCCTCGACGGACTCCAATCCCGACCTCTTCTGGGCGCTCCGCGGCGGTGGCGGGAACTTCGGGATCGTGACGTCCTTTACGTTCCAGCTCCATCCTCTCGGTCCCATCGTCGCCTTCGCAGGCATCTTCTACCCGCTCGCCGACGCGGTCACGATCCTTCGCAAGTTCCGCGACTTCGGCAACTCCGCGCCCGACGAAGTGTCAGCGATCGCAATCGGCGTAACGATGCCGGCCGATCCGAGCCTTCCGCCCGCGGTCCACGACCAGCACTGTCTCGTCATCGGCGGTCTCTACGCCGGGGGTGCGGACGAGGGCATGGAGGCCCTTCAGCCTCTACGTGAGTTCGGCACATCGCTGGCCGACATCTCGCAGCCCATGCCATACACCGCAGTGCAGAGCGCGTTCGACGGGTTCTTCCCGCGTCAGCAGTGGCAGAGCTACTGGAAGTCCACCTTCCTGAAGGAGCTCTCGGACGATGCGATCGACCTGATCGCGGAGAAGGCGCGCGAACGCCCATCGCCGCTATCGATGATGGTCACGTTCCTCTGGGGAGGCGCCATTAACAAGGTGGGTTCGGAGGACACGGCGTTCACGGAGCGGTCTGCGCCCTGGATGGCGTCGGTCGACGGCAACTGGCCCGACCCGTCCGAGAACGACGACAACGTCGGCTGGGTGCGAGACGCCTGGTCGGCGATCAGCAAGTTCGGTACCGGCTCTGTGTATCTCAACTTCACGGGGATCTCCGACGAGGAAACGGACGTCGGGGTGGACAGCGCGCACGGCAAGAACCTCCGACGGCTGTCGGAGATCAAGGCGAAGTACGACCCCGACAACTTCTTCCGGCTCAACAACAACATCACCCCTGCAGGGTCCTAACGTTTCTGTGGAGTCGACGACCGCGGCATAACTCCGTGCGAGCACGAGTTGGGGGCCGTGCACCTTGGCCTCCAACTCGTCGGCGCAGGCCCAGCGCACACTGGCCCATCCCAGGGTGGAGGCGAAGCGACCGCGATCTGGATCGCGCGAATCAGCCGCCGGCTGAGGCAACCCCGCTCGGCGCTCAAGAAACAGCGAAGCGGTCGGCAGCCTGCTCACGAGCTCCTGCGGTGCGCGAGCCGCCTCCGGGTGAGCGCCATCGGCCCTTCAACTCCGCAGATGTTGCCATCGACCGAACAGCGTCTCCAATGTTGTAAACCGAAAGTACCTTTTTGCAGGGATTATTATGGGCGGTACTGGGCTCGAACCAGTGACCCCCAGCTTGTCGAGCTGGTGCTCTCCCAACTGAGCTAACCGCCCCAGAGGGCCTAGGTTAGCCGAATCGGCTCGGTGCTGAGTACGCCGAGCACGCTCCGTGGCAGTCGCGTGGCAGCCGAAGCCCTCTCATTCGCAGGAGCTCGCCGCGAGTACCACGCCTGTCTCATGCCATCGAGCCTCACTCCTCCGCAGCGAACGCCTCGGCAACGTTGTGCGGCTCGTCGTCCCCCGCCTCGGCGAGCTCCCGGATGAACGCCAGCACGGTTCCTGTCTGGCCCTGGGGCTCGTCGTCCGGATCGAGCGTTGCCTCCCCGGCCTCGCACGCAGCGAGCGCCTCGTCGTAGCGACCCGCGCGACGCCAGAGGTCGGCGAGGACGCCACGCGCGACCGGGCTCTCGGTCGGAACGTCGCCCCACTCGATCGCGGAGGCGAGCATCTCAGCAGCACGCTGGCGGCAGATCCGCGCCTGCTCGACGGCGCCTGCGTCGTCGCACGCCCAGGCGGCGTCGACGAAGTGCGACGCCGCAGCATCGCGCCGCTCTGCGGTCTCGGCGACAAGGGCGGCGCAGAAGAACTGCCTAGCCAGCAGCGGCATGCGAGCGCTCTCGAGGACGTCGCGATACATGAGCGACGCAACAGTTCGCCCGGCGCGAGGCGTCCGCTGGCCGATCTGATCGGCGCAGTACCCGCACCGCGGACACTGCTGCACCTCGAACTGGAGCGCCCAACGCGCGGGGCCCTGAGGGCGTAGGTCGAGGTCGGGCGGGCCGAAGGTGGTCGTCGACGCGAGGACGTGCTGGGCGGAATCGGCGCCACACAGGGCGCAGCGGACGGTCACGGGCATGGAGGTCGTCATGCCCTGGAATCAGCGCCATGTCGACGTCGTCTTACGACGTGCTGTCACCTGCGATACACCTCGCGACGGTGGCCGATACGGGCGACGACAACGAGGCAGTCGGCGTCGTCCGCCGCGTACACGATTCGGTAGTCGCCCACGCGAATCCGGTAGTCGTCGCGGCCGGCGAGCTTCGCGCAGCCGATCGGGCGTGGATCCCGAGCCAGCGCGTCCACAGCCACTCGCACGCGCTCGCGCACGGGTCCGTAAAGCCGGCGGAACTCCCGTGCCGCTGCCGGAACGAGTCTGACCTCGTAGTCCCCGGCGTCTACTCGCGCACCTCCGCCCACGGCACGGCGGTCTCACGCTCGTCACGAGCCTGCAGGGCGGCGAGGCTGTCCTCGAGGTACTCGAGGCGCTCGAGAAGGTCGGCGTAGCGATCGGCGTCGAGAAGCACGCCCGCGAGCCGCCCCCGCTTGGAGACGTACAGCGCATCTTCGCTCTGGCGAAGTGCATCGAGCTCGCGCCCGAGCCGGGCACGGAGGTCTTCAGCAGTGACGATTCGGGGCATGTCTCAACTGTAGAGTAGACAGTACAATTGAGCGTACGCTAGGCAGTACGATCAGTCAAGCACGCGCCAGCTCCACGAAGGCCGATGCCGCGGGGGGCATCCTCGGCGCTCGAGCTCGCCATCGAGACGATCACGACCGGAGCCTCCTGCCCCTGGAACTTGTCGACGGTGCCCACGCGAACGCCCTCCGGGACGCGCTGGCGCAGACGGCGCACCTGGGCGTTGTAGGGAGCGACGACCAGGAAGTCGCGCACGGTCAGAACTCGGGGGTCAGACCCCACGGGTCTGACCCCGTCGTCGAACGGCGTGCCGAGAAGCGCGCGGATCGCGTCCGCGACCGCGTCGGCCTCCTCCCACGACGACTGGCTGCGGCCCGTCTGAAGCAGGACGCCGCAGCGACAGTCCGGGAGTTCCTCACCGGGCTCGTGTCAACCGACTGACGTAGGTCGCGTTCGCTTACCAGCGTGAAGGCCCGTACGGACTCATGCCCGCTGGCAGGAAAAGGCTTGAGAGCTGGTGCCAAACTGAGCTAACCGCCCCGGGGACGCGATTCTAGCCGCTGTTGCGTGGACCAGAAGCGACGGATCAGACCGGGGGGCGGCCCGCCCAGTTTGCGAGCGCGGCGCCAATTCGCCCGATACCCGCCTCGATCACAGGGAGTGTCGACGCGAGCGAGAGCCGAACCGTGCCGGCTCCCTCGTCCCCGAATGTCTCCCCGGGAGCCACCGCCACACCGTGGTCGAGGAGCAGCCGCTCCGCGATCCGGTGGGTGTCGAGGCCGGCACGCGTCACATCGGCCATGACGTAGAAGGCTCCTCGCGGGACAGAGATGAGCATGTCCCCCGATCGGAGGAGCTCCACGGCGTGGTCGCGCCGCCGCCGGTACTCGCCGCGCATCTCCGCCACGCAGTCCTGAGTTCCGGTGAGGGCTGCCAGCGCGGCGTGCTGAGCGACCGACGACGGGCACGCCACGACCGCCTCCTGCGCCTTGACGACTGCCTCCACGAACCCGCGGGGGCCGGTGAGGTACCCGATCCGCCAGCCTGTCATCGCGTACCCCTTCGAGAAGCTGAAGGTGGACACGACGGGGGCCTCGGATCCGAGAGCGGCCGGGCTCACGTGCTCGCCCTCGTGCACGATGTCCTCGTACACCTCGTCGCTGACCACGATCAGATCGTGCGTCTCCGCGACGGCCAGCAGGCGTTCCAGCTCGGATCGGTCGAGCAGAGCCCCGGTCGGGTTGCTCGGCGAGTTGAGGACGAGGAAGCGCGCCTCTCCGGCAAGCGAGGAGACCTGGTCGAGGTCGGGCCGGTATGCGGCGCTGCGATCGAGCCTGTAGCGAAGCGGGCGACCGCGCAGCAGGGTGACGATCATCTCGAAGCTGGGCCACCCGGGGTCCGGGATGAGAACACCGTCGCCCGGCCGCAGCATGACCAGCATCGCCTCGAAGACCGCCGTCGTCCCTCCCGTGGTCACGACCACGTCGTCCGTCGCCGCGTCGATGCCGTTCCGCGCGTGGAGCTTCTCGGCGATCGCCTCGCGCAGCGGGGCGATCCCCCTCGACAGCGTGTACTTGACGTGACCGTGCCGCATGCTCTCCATGGCCGCGTCGATCACATGGCTCGGCGTCGGGAAGTCGGGCTCGCCGATCTCCAGGTGGAGGACGTCGGAGCCGCGAGCCGCGAGATCCATGATCTCGCGGATTCCCGAACGGCGCATTCCCCTCACCGTCTCGGAGACGAGCTGGTCGTCTTCGCCCGAGGGCGAGACCCGTCGTGGGCCCGTGCTAGCCACGTCTCACAATCGCTCGCCGACGTTGAGCTGAGCTCCTGACCACCGTGCCTGTCCGCCGTCGCTCGAGTGGGCGCTTGCGTCAGGCGAGCCTGGTGCGTCCATGGGGCCCGAGTATCCTAGCTCCGTGGCCGGAATCGCCAGGGCGGACGCGGTGACGGCCGTCGGCGCGCCCATCCGGGAGTACGAGCTCGCCGACCGCTTCAGGCCGACGGGCGCTCCGGTCCTGCTCAGCGGCATACACGCGGTGGCACGGCTCTTGATCGAGCAGCGGGAGCGCGACCGCGCACGCGGAGCGCGCACGGCGAGCTTCGTCTCGGGCTATCCGGGGAGCCCGCTCGGCGGCCTCGACCTCGTCCTGGCGTCGCTCCCGGAGCTCCGGGAGCGACCGGACTTCGCGCTCGTACCGGGAATGAACGAGGAGCTGGCCGCGACCGCGGTCTGGGGATCGCAACTCCCCCTCCCGGGACGGCCTTCTCCGTTCAGCGGCACGGTCGGGGTGTGGTACGGGAAGTCCCCGGGCGTCGACCGGGCCGGCGACGCGCTTCGGAGCGGCAACGTCTTCGGCGCGAACCCGAAGGGCGGCGTGCTCGTGCTGGCGGGCGACGATCCCGGCGCCAAGTCCTCGACGCTTCCGTCCGCGAGCGAGCCCGTGCTCGCCGCGTACGGGCTTCCGGTGCTCGCTCCCCGGAGCTCCGAAGAGATCGTGACCTTCGGCCTGCTCGGCGTGGAGCTCTCGCGCGTCTCGGGTTGCTGGATCGCGCTGAAGCTCGTCACCGACGTCGCCGACGGCGCCTGGAGCATCGAGAGGGACTTCGCAGCCCTCGACATCACCGTGCCCGAGATCGAGTGGGCCGGCAAGCCCTGGGCCTACCGGCAGGAGACCGCGCCCGACCCACCCGGCGCGATACTCGCCGAGCAGGAGCTGGCGGGGCCAAGGTGGCAGATGGTGAGCGCCTTCGCCCGCGCGAACGCCTTGAACGCTGTCGAGATCGACACGACCGACGCCTGGCTGGGCATCATCGCCCCGGGCAAGACGTACGACGACACGCTCCAGGCCCTCATCGACCTGGGGATCGACGCAGACGCCGCACGTCGTCGCGGCATCCGGATCATGCGGATCGGGATGCTGCACCCTCTGGAGCGAGAGGGCATACGCGAGCTCGCCCGCGGTCTCGAGACCGTGCTCGTGATCGAGGAGAAGCAGGGCTTCGTCGAGCGCCAGGTACGCGATGCGCTCTACGGCGCGGCGGACACCCCGGCCATCATCGGCAAGCGTGACCTCCGCGGAGAGCTCCTCGTACCCGCCGACGGCGAGCTGACCGCTGCCCGTGTCGCCGAGGCGCTCCGCAGGGTGCTCTCCCCGCGCATCGAAGTTCGTGCCGCGCTCGACCTGCCGGCGGCTCGACTGCCCGCCCTGTCGGTTCAGCGGAATGCCTACTTCTGCAGCGGGTGCCCCCACAACCGCTCGACGGTCGCCCTGGAGGGATCGCTCACCGGAGGAGGAATCGGCTGCCACGGCTTGGTGGCGATGATGGACCGCCCGGCCAGCGCAGTCGTGGGACTGACGCAGATGGGTGGCGAGGGCGCGCAGTGGATCGGGCAGTCCTTCAGCCACGAAGGGGGCCACCTCTTCCAGAACATCGGCGACGGCACCTTCTTCCACTCGGGACAGCTCGCGGTGCAGGCATGCGTCGCGGCGGGCGTAGACATCACCTTCAAGCTCCTCCACAACACGGCCGTCGCCATGACCGGCGGGCAGGACGCGGTGGGCGCCATCTCCGTCCCGGAGATCACGAGGAAGCTGGAAGCCGAGGGCGTCCGGCGCACGATCGTCTGCGCCGAGGAGCCACGCCGGTACAAGGGCGCCGGGACCGCCCTGGCCGCGAACGCCGAGGTCTGGGATCGCTCCCGGCTCGACGAGGCGCAGCGCGTGCTGCGTGACATCCCGGGGGTCACGGTGCTGATCTACGACCAACGCTGCGCGGCGGAGGTCCGGCGGCTCCGCAGGCGCGGGCACCTTCCCCCGCGATCGCTCCGCGTCGTCGTCAACGAGGACATCTGCGAGGGATGCGGCGACTGCGGACGCAAGAGCAACTGCCTCTCGGTGCAGCCCGTCGAGACGCCTCTTGGACGCAAGGTCCGGATCGATCAGACGTCCTGCAACACCGACTACAGCTGCCTCGAGGGTGACTGCCCCTCGTTCGTGACCGTCGAGGTCGATCCACGGCAACAGCCGACGGCAGCGGGGGACCTACCCGTTGCTCCGGCGGTTCCCGATCCGTCCTTCACAGCGACCGACACGACGTACAACGTCTTCCTCGTCGGGATCGGCGGGACGGGAGTGGTCACGGTCAATCAGGTTCTCGCCACGGCGGCGTTCCTCGACGGGCTGCACGTCCGCACGCTCGACCAGACGGGCATGTCGCAGAAGGCGGGCCCCGTCGTCTCGCACCTGCGCATGGCGCGTGAGGAGCTCGAGCCGGCGAACCGAGTCGGCGTCGGCCAGGCCGACTGCTACCTCGCGCTCGACGTCCTCACCGGGAGCGAGTCGCGCAACCTCGTCCACGCGAGCCCGCGCCGGACCTCGGCGTTCGTCTCCACGAGCGAGATACCGACCGGAGCGATGGTCGAGAGATCCGCCGCGCCGGACTTCCCGCCGGGAGAAGCGCTCCTCGAGCGGATCCGCTCCTCCGCCCGCGATGTCTCGGACCTCGACACGCTCACGGCCGCGAACGCCCTCTTCGGCCACACGACGCCGTCCCACTTCCTCCTCGTCGGCGCCGCGTTTCAGGCCGGAGCGCTCCCGATCTCGGCCGCGGCGATCGAGCGTGCGCTCGAGCTGAACGGCGTCGGCGTCGCCGCCAACCTCGAGGCGTTTCGCTGGGGCCGGGTGGCGATCGCCGACTCCTCGGCGTTCGCCGCCGCCGTGGCGATGACGGCGGGCGCCCCGCGGCCGCTCCATCCGCTGTCCGGCAGCCCGCTCGCGGGGCCGACGCGCGACGCGGCGGCCGTGAGGGCACAGCACCTCGTCGAATACGGAGGAGAGCGTCTCGCGCGCGGCTACCTGGCCGCGGTCGAGGACGCGTGGCAGGCGGAGCGGCGCGTCACGGACCGGACCGACTTCAGCCGCGCGGTCGCGGTCGGCCTGCACCGGGCGCTCGCCTACAAGGACGAGTACGAGGTGGCGCGGCTCTTGACCTCTCCGACGTTCGGAGACTGGATCCGGAAGCAGACCCCCGGAGCACGCCGTGTCCGGTATCAGATCCATCCCCCACTCCTGCGCGCACTCGGGCTCCGGAAGAAGCTCTCGCTCGGGCCCGCTTGGACACCCTTCCTGAAGCTCCTGGCCCGGCTGCGGTTCCTCCGTGGGACTCTGCTCGACCCCTTCGGCCACACGCGCATGCGGCGCACCGAGCGCGCGCTCGCGCGCGAGTACAGGGCGCTCGTCTCGGAGCTGTCCGCGACGCTCGACCCGGGAGGCTACGAGCACGCCGTGGCCGTGGCGAGCGCCATCGACCTCGTGTGCGGGTACGAGGAGATCAAGCTCGAGAGCCTCGAGCGGTACCGGGAAAGGCTCGCCGAGCTCGGAGCAGGCGGCGAGCGCACCGCCGAAGCAGCCTGAGTCCGGTTCGTCCGTGCGGTGCGGCCCTCGCGGGCACGGTTCGCGCCGGCGCGCTAGGAGACCGAGAGCCGCGTCGCGGCGGCGTCCAGCGCCGCGTCGACGATCTTGTTGTACCCGGTGCAGCGGCAGAGGTTCCCCGACAGGGCCTCGCGTACCTCGTCCTCGGTCGGGGAAGGGTTCGATCGCAGCAGGGCCTCGACCGAGATGATCATCCCCGGCGTGCAGAACCCGCACTGCGCGGCGCCTTTCGCGACGAAGGCGGCCTGCACCTCGTCGAGCCCGAATCCGTTCCCGAGTCCCTCGATCGTGGTCACCTCCCGGCCGCGCACCTGGTGGGCGAGCTGGAGGCACGAGAGGACGGGCTCCCCGTCGACGAGCACGGTGCAGGCTCCGCAGTCTCCGGTGAGGCATCCGCGCTTCGTCCCGGTCAGGCCCAGGACGTCGCGCAGGAGCGAGAGCAGCGTGAGGTCCGGTGTTGCCTCGCGACGGTGGACGTCGCCGTTGACGCCGAGCTCGATCATCACGGCACGTCCTCCGACAGGACGCCGTTGATGCGGGCGGGCACCCCCGCGGGCCAGGCGCCCGTCGCCCGCAGCCACGCGATCCGCAGGGCACGCGGCACGAGGACGGACACGACCTCACGCCGGTACTCGGCCGTGCCCCTCGCGTCGGTGATGGGCGAGCACGCTGCCGCGGCACGACCTCCGGCCTCGGCGGCGGCCTCCGGGGGAAGCTCGGTTTCCGTCACGGCGTCCGCGGCGGCGCCGACCAGGAGGGGAACGGGCGCGACGGCGCCGAGGGCGACGCGGGCCCGGGTCACCGTCGCACCCTCTACCTCTACCGACGCGGCGACCCCGACGCCGGCGAGATCCATCGACCAGCGGACGGTCTGGCGGAGGTAGCAGGAGCCGCCACCCGAGCTCGGCGCACGCAGGCGAACCGCGGTCAGGAGCTCGCCGGGCTCGAGCGTGGTTCGGCCGGGGCCCGCGAACAGCTCGGCGAGCGGGAGCTCACGCTCGCCCGCGGGTCCGGCGACCTCCGCGACGCCGTCATGGACGAGCAACACAGGCGGCATCTCGGCCGAAGGGGTGGCGTGGCAGAGGTTGCCGCCGATGGTGGCCATATTCCGGACCTGCACCGAGCCCAGCACGCGGGCCGCCTCGACGAGGGCGGTCGCCCGACGGGCCAGCTCGGCGTCGAGCTCCACCGTGCGGATCCGGGTCAGCGCCCCGATCCGGACCCGCTCCCCGTCGAAATCGATGCCGGCCAGCGCGCCGAGCCCGCTCAGGTCGACCAGCCAGTCCGTGCGGACGCGTCCGATGCGGGTGTCGATCATCACGTCTGTCCCGCCGGCGATCGGCAGCGCGGAGCCCGCATGGTCGCCGAGGAAGCGAATTGCGTCCTCCAGCGTGTCAGGCACGAAGAGATCAGGCATCGTCGCGCCCCTCGTCCGCACGGAGCACGTGCGACCGCTCGTCCGTGTCGATCCACTCCTTCACCCTCCACGGGCGCATGGGGTAGGCGCGAGGCCGGATCCCTGTGGCATCGGCCACGGCATTGGCGATCGCGGCCGGTGGGGGGATGATCCCGCCCTCGCCCACGCCCTTCGCGCCGAACGGGCCGAGCGGATCGATGGTCTCCACGAGGTTGACCACGATGCGGGGGACGTCGACCGCGGTCGGCAGGCCGTAGTCGTGGAGGTTGGGGGCGGCGATCTCGCCGTCGAAGATCGCGAGCTCCTCGGACAGGGCGAGACCGATCCCCATCGCGGCACCCCCCTCGATCTGGCCCTCGCAGGACATGGGATTGATCGCCCGCCCCACGTCGTGCGCCGTCCACAGGTTGAGCAGGCGGACCATCCCGGTGCCCGGGTCGACCTCCACCTCGGCCACGTGGACGCCGAATCCGTACGCCGCGGAGATGTTGCCTCGGTGCTCCTTCTGCATCTCGGTGGGAGGGTCGTAGAAGGCCGATGCCATGACGATGCTCCCGCCTTCCCGCAGCAGCAGCCGCCGCACGAGGCGGGCGTAGTCCAGCCGCCGCTCGGGATCGCCGTCGACCCCGATCGTGCCGTCCTCGATCGTCAGCTCGTCGACCGGCGCACCCAGCACCTCTGACGCGGACTCGAGCAGCTGCTCGCGTGCGCGTGCCGCCGCCATGCGGGCAGCGTTGCCGGCGACGAACGTCGTCCGGCTCGCGTGCACCCCGACGTCCCAGGGCTTGACGTCGGTGTTCGAGTTCACGACGCGCACGCTCTCGAGCGGCAGTTGCATCTCCTCGGCGACGATCATCGCGAGGGTCGTCTCGGAGCCCTGGCCGAGCTCCGAGGCGCCCGTGATGAGGGTCACCTGGCCGGAGTCGTCCACCTTGACCATCGCGCCGCACCCGTCCGAGCCGTAGATCCGCGCGCCTCCGCCGACGTGGAGGTAGGCCGCGGCTCCGAGTCCACGGTTGCGATCGCGCATCCTGCCCCGGCGCTCGTCCCAGCCCGACTGCTCGCGCACGAGCTGGATGCACTCGTCGAGTCCGCACGAGGTGATCTGCAACCCCTGCGGGGTCACGTCGCCGGACTGGTTCGCGTTCCGCAGGCGGAGGTCCATCGGATCCATCCCCAGCGCGTCGGCCAGCTCCTCCATCTGCTGCTCGACCGCGAAGGTCGCCTGCGGGTTGCCGAACCCCCGCACCGAGCCGCCGTAGTTCTTGTTCGTGTAGACGACGGCAGCGCGCACACGACTCGAGGGCACCCGGTACAGCGAGGTGATCGTGTTCATGACGACGAGCATCGCGTGTGAGCCCCAGCCGTTGTAGGCGCCGTTGTCCGACACGACCTCCGCGTCGCGGAACAGCAGATTCCCCTCGGCGTCCGCACCGGTCCGCAGCCGGATGCGCATGGGCTGCCGCGTGCGCGTCCCGATGAACTCCTCCTCCCTCGACATGACCAGCCGGACGGGACGCCCGGCCGCCCGGGCGAGCATGACGGTGATGAAATCGTGGGGATCGATGTCGATCTTCCCGCCGAAGCTGCCGCCGATCGGAGGCTGGATGATCGTGATGCGCCTCCAGTCGAGCCCGAGGCAGTCGGCGAGCTCCTTCCGGTACATGAAGACCATGTGCACCGGGCTCCACACCGTGAGCTGGCCGTCGGCGCCGAACGAGGCGATGACGACGTGCGTCTCGATCGGGGCCGGAGCCGCCTGTGGCGTCGAGTAGCTGCCCTCGACGACGACCGCGGCCCGGGCGGCCGCGGCGTCCACGTCGCCGTCCTCGAAGTCCCACCGCATCGACACGTTGCCGTCGACGTTCTCGAGCTCCTCGTGGATCACCGGGGAGCCCTCGCCGAGCGCCTCCAGCGGGTCGAAGACGGCCGGGAGCTCCTCGTAGTCGACCCGGATCAGCTCGAGCGCCCGCTGGGCGGTCTCCTCATCCACCGCCGCCACCGCCGCCACCTCGTCGCCGATGAAGCGGGCCTTGTCCGGCTTGAGCGGGATGCTGTCGTGGTTGTAGCCGAACGGCCGCTGCTGCACGTTGCCCGCGTGGATCACCGCCCGGACGCCCGGAAGCCGTTCGGCGTCCGAGACGTCGATCGACCGGATCCTGGCGTGCGCGAGCGGGCTCCGCAGGATCCTGCCGACGAGCAGGCCGGGCAGGTGCAGGTCCTCCGCGTAGACGGTCTGACCCGTCACCTTCTGCGGCGCGTCCAGCTTCGGAAGGCGCCTCCCGACGACCCGCAGCTCCTCTACCGTCTTCGTTGAGATACGGCGCTCCTATCGCTCCGCGGACGACCGGGCCATCGTAGCCTCGTTTCGACTTCGCTTCCAGCGCTGCGCGTCCTGACGCAGCCGAGCTTCCGGCACTTGCGAGAGGTCACGTTCAGTCGTCGACCAGGAAGTCCGCGACGAGCTCGGCGAAATCGCGCGCCCTGAGCGTCCGCCCCTCCTTCACGACTTGCCGTGCGCCGTCCTCGAGCATCGTCAGGCAGAACGGACAGCCGGTCACGACGGTCGTCGCGCCGGTCTCCGCGGCCTCACGAACACGGAGATCGTTGATCTTCGCGCCCTCGTCGTCGCTGTAGAACGCGTGGCCGCCCCCGGCGCCACAGCAGAAGCTCGCTGCGCCCGAGCGACGCATCTCGACCCGTTCGAGCGGAAGGACATCGAGGATCCGCCGCGGCGCATCGAAGACGCGGTTGTACCGACCGAGGTAACACGGATCGTGGTAGGCGACCCGCTCGCGTGCGCCCGGCGCGAGGCGGACGCGCCCCTGCTCGATCAGTGAGCTCACCAGCTCGCTGTGGTGCACCACTTCGTAGCGCCCTCCGAACCGTCCGTACTCGTGCCTGAGCTGCTGGAGGCAGTGGGGGCAGTGCGTGACGATGCGCGTGACGCCGGCGCCGTCGAGGGTCTCGACGTTCGCGCGCGCGAGCGTCTCGTAGTGGAACTCGTTGCCGGTACGCCGCGCCGGGTCGCCCGTGCACCGCTCCTGGGCGCCGAGCACCGCGAAGCGGACGCCCGCGTGCAGCAGGATCCGTGAGAGCGAGCGCGCGATCCGCTGCGCCCGCTCGTCGAACGCGGCGGCGCAACCGACCCAGTACACGACGTCGAGATCGACGGCGTCCTCCAGCGACGAGAGCTCGGGCACCGGAAGACCCTGCAGCCAGTCGGTCCTCCCCGACAGCGCGCCGCGAAACGGGTGCTCGCGTGCCTCGAGGCTCACCACTATCGCTTCCACTCCTGTCGGAACGCTCGTCTGCACCATCGCCAGGTTCTGTCGCAGGCCGACGATCAGCGGAACGTGCTCGACCGCGACCGGACACGCCTCCTCGCACGCGCGGCACGTCGTGCAGGCCCACAGCGCCTCCGGCGTGATCACGCCGCCGGCGAGCGGCGCGACGTCGGCGCCGTCCGCGCGGATGGCGTCGCGAAGGTCGAGGATCACGCGCTTCGGCGACAGCGGCTTCCCGGCCGCGGTCGCGGGGCAGACGGCTTCGCAACGGCCGCACTCGGTGCAGGCGTCCAGCATGAAGAGCTGCGTCCACGTCATGTCGCTCGGCGAGTTGATGCCGAGCCTGACGGCCTCCGCCGTGAAGTCGGTCGGCGCAACGACGCCGTACGGCGGTCGAGGACTCGAGAAGAAGACGTTGAGCGGGCTCGTGAAGACGTGGACGAACTTCGTGTACGGAATCGCCGCGAGCAGCGCATGCCACAGCAGCACGTGGAAGAGCCAGAGCGCCGGGTAGACGTCCGTGAGCGTCGCGTCGGTCGCGATCCCGGCACCCCGGCTCGCCAGAGCGCCGACGGGCGACCAGCTCGCCCACCGGTCGTCGGTGGCGGCGATGCGCATGCCCTCGAGCGCGAAGCCGGTGAGCACGATGAGCGCGAGGGATCCGAGCAGCAAGGCGTCGGCCGGCTTCCCACGCTCGAGCTCCGGCGGGCGAACGACGTAGCGGCGGAAGAAGGCGATGCCGAGCCCGACGAGGACGAGCGCTCCGAAGAGGTCGACGGTGAAGCTCTGGAAGACGAGGTAGAAGCCCCCCTGCATGATGTGCAGGCCGAGGCCCCGGTGGACGAACACGACGACCGTCGCCGCGAAGAGCACCCACCACCCGAAGAAGACGAGCGCGTGCATGACCCCCGGCAGGGGCTTCCGGAGGACCGTCGCCTGTCCGATCGCAGCGAGCGTGCGCCGCGCTCGCGCGCCGAGCTGGTCGCCGACGGGCGCAGGCCGCCCCAGGCGCCAGACCCGCGCGAGGCGCCAGACGCCGTAGGCGAAGACGAGCAGCGCGACGACCATGCTCGCGTACAAGACGACGGCCATGGCCGTCGTCACCTCCCACTTGACCTCCCGGGTGGCCGCGGCGACGAGCATCCCGCTCAGACTGTCAGCTTTCGCCGCCCCGAAGCTCGTCGACGAGGGCGCGGAGGAGCTCGCGTCCGTCCATCACGACGCCGAGGCGGGCTGCGGCGAAGATCGGCGCGTCGGGGTCGGTGTTCACGGCGACGACGGCTTTCGCGCCGCCGATGCCCGCGAGGTGCTGGCTCGCGCCGGAGATGCCGAAGGCGAAGTACACGTCCGGGCTCACCACCTTCCCCGTCAGGCCGACCTGCCGGTCGGGCGCCGCCCAGCCGGCGTCGACCGCGGCGAGCGACGCCCCGACCGCGCCGCCGAGCAGGTCGGCGAGCTCCTCGAGCTCCGAGAAGGCCTCGGGCGTACCGAGCCCGGCCCCTCCAGCGACGATCACCGTCGCCTCCTCGAGCGAGGCCACCTCGCCGGCCGCCTCCGAGCCGATGAGCTCGACGGCGCCGTGGCCGGCGGGGGCCCGGCGCATCTCGACGGAGGCAGAGCCGCCGGTCGGCAGCGCGGGCTCGAAGGCGCCGCGCCGGAGGGTGGCGACAACGGGCTCGAAGGACGCCGTGACACGCGACAGCGCCTTGCCGCCGAAGACGGGCCTCGTCCACGCCGGACGGCCGTCCTCGACCTCGACGGCGATCGCGTGTGTGACCGCCGTGCCGGAGAGCCTCTCCGCGAGACGAGGCGCGGCCGCACCGCCCTGCTCGTCCGCGGCGAGCAGGACGATGCGCGCCGAGAGCTCGCGCGCGAGCTCGGCGAGCGCCGCGATCGTCCCGTCGCCGGCGGACGCGGAGCGATCTCCTTCGATGGCGAACGCGCGCGCCGCGCCGTGGCCGCCGGCCTCCGCGGCCGCGGCCGTGCCGAGCGCCGCGAGCCCCACCTGGTCACCCAGCTCGACGGCAAGCCGCGTTGCGGCGCCCAGAAGCTCGAGTGCCGCACGCCCGAGCCCGTCCGTATCCCAGGTGGCTGCGAGGATCACGCCGGCCGCTCGAGCAGCTCGAGGCCGGCGAGTCTGTCGAGAAGCCGGGCCGCGACCTCGGCTGCGTCCTCACCCTCGATCAGCTCGCAGTTCCGGTCGACCTCCGGCACCCAGACCTCGCCGAGCTCGAGCCGCCGTGCGGCGGCGAGATCGGCGGATCCGAGCCCGAGCTCGTCCGGCCTCCAGGAGGCGATCGGCTTCCTGTTCGCGGCCATCAGGTCGATCACGCTGCCCATCCGGAGTCGAAGATCCGTGTGGCTCGTCACCGTCAGGACGACCGGTGGGCGCACCGCGAGTTGCTCGACCCCGGAAGGCCCGATCCGCCACACGTGCAGCCGGCCGTCCCGAGACTCCCCGCGAAAGACGAGGCCGACCGCCGGCCAGCCCAGCCGCTCCGCGACGAGGTAGCCGACCTGGCCGTGGTCCCAGTCGCCCGCCTGGCGACCGGCAAGCACGAGCTCGGGCGGCCCGAGCCGGCGGAGGGCGGCGACGAGCAGCTCCGCCGTCTGCGACGGGTCGAGTGCGTCCACCTCCTCCACCTCGACGTGCACGGCCTCGTCGGCGCGCACCGCGAGCGCCTTGCGCAACGCCTCCACCGCATCGGCCGGCCCGGCCAGGAGCGCCGTCACCTTCTCCACGGTCCCGGCCTGCTCGAGCTGCAGCGCGAGCTCGAGCGCGTTCTGCTCGAACGGGCCGAGCAGCTTCGGGGCGAGGCCGTCGGGCGGGCGCTTGGTCTGCGGGTCGATCCGGAACCTCTGTGGCGGCAGCTCCCAATCCAGGATCTGCTTGAGGAGGACGACGGCGTGCACGATCCACGCCAGCCTAACGCAGCCCGTGCCGCCGGCCCGGAGCGTGCAAACACCTCGGCATCCCGATCCAAACAGCAAGCTAGTGGTCTCTCCGGGAAGTCCGGTGCCTATTCGCCGGCGAGAACCGAGCAGGCCGAGGACGCAGGGAGGCCGCATACCAGAAGGTATGTGGCCGACCGAGGACGACGGCATGCGATGTGTTCGCAGCCGCGCGAAGGGGTGGCGTACTTCCCGGAGCGACCACTA
>Ga0209640_10000046_pt1 | contig 67493 bp, 74 predicted proteins | sample RifCSP10_1_FD_184018 | JGI IMG/M metagenome (GOLD analysis project Ga0209640, IMG submission 184018) | Soil microbial communities from Rifle, Colorado - Rifle CSP2_sed 10_1 (SPAdes) (version 2) | ecosystem: Environmental > Terrestrial > Deep subsurface > Rock core/Sediment | place: Rifle...
CGAAATCCGATGGGACCCAAGCCCGCCGAGTGGACGTCCGAAGATCCTGCTCGGCTCGTCGTGGAGTGTGATCGGTACGCCGACGTCGCTCCCCGAGGCGCTCGAACGCGTTCTCGCGCGAACCGACAACCAGGACAAGCTCGCCGCAACCGACGCCGAGGAGCGGCATCTCTACCTCCTCCTGAACGACCACGCGGCGGCCTCCGGGCTCCGAGGGATCTGGCCGCTCCCAAAGTGCCCGCACGACCCGCGCAGCGTGATCGACAGACTCTGGATCTTCGCGCCGTGGGCGTCCTCGGCGTTCCTCCACCGCGTCGAGCCGGGCACCGACCACTGGGAGCACTTCGTGATGGCGACGGGCGAGGCGGCCCCCGCTCCGGCGTTCGTCGGGTAGCACACGCGTGTCACGCACGTGCCGTCGCGATCGCATCTAGGCAGGGTCGAGCGCGCCTCGCGGGTGCGGGGTCAGGTCTTCCACGTTCCACCCGTGAGCTTCAACCACGCGGCGCTCGCGGACGGGTCTAGCGCGAGCGAAGTCGAGGGCGGGATCGCGGCGGTCATGAACAAGGAAGACCTGACCCCGTTCCTACGCATCACCGAGGCCGCCGAGCGCTTCGATCCGGCACGAATCCCGTAGCTGTCCGGGTGGCCAGGGGCGCGCCTGGCTTGCCGTAACCTCCGACCATCGCGAAGGTCTCCGAGATCGAGTTCGTCTTCGAGCCACAGCACGAAGGCGGCTACCACGTCTATGCCCCGGATCTTCCCGGTCTGCATACACAGGGCGACACGCTTGATGAGGCGATCGCCAATGCGGAGGAGGCGCTCCAGCTCTACGTGGAAGGCCTTCGGGAGGATGGCCGGGCGGTCGGCGCCGGAGTTGTCCGACGCAAGTTTCCTGTCCCTGCGCGAGCGAACGTCCGCCGGTCGTTTCCGGCGCGCAGCTCGTGCGGGTGCTCGAGAAGCTCGGCTGAGACGTGGTTCGCCAGCGCGGAACCACGTTCGCCTGAAGCACTCTGATCGCTCGACGTTCCTTGTCGTGCCGCTGCACAGAGAACTGAAACGCGGCACGCTCAGCGGCATCCTCAAGGACGCCGGGCTCGACCGCGAGGAGCTGGGCAGGCTCCTGTGAATCAGCGTGGTCCGTCGGTGCGTCTCGCGGCTGGGTCGCTGCTCCACGAACGCGTCACCGAGGTCCACGCGCGCTTCGATCCGGCGCGAACTTCTAAGCGGACGACGGGGCTCGAACCCGCGACACCTGGCTTGGGAAGCCAGTGCTCTACCGACTGAGCTACGTCCGCGTGAGGGCGATTCTACCGCGGGTGTTGCGCCGGAAGGCAGCGCGGGCGACCCTCTTGTACTCTGGCGCCGCCGCACAGGCGACGAGAGAGGATGTGACCATGGCGGAGCTCGACCTCACCTTCGAAGTCCCCAGCATCGCGCCGGAGGTCGTGCGGCGCGCGTGGCTCACCTGGGGCCCGGAGCGTCTGAAGCTGTGGCCGAACCTGAGCTCATCCTGGTACGAGCCCTACGACGTGCGCGAGGACGAGCGGTGGGCCGAGGTTCGCGAGGGAAGCGAGTTCATGGGGGCCATCTGGGCCCGCGAGCGGTATGAGTGGCGAGACGGAGGCGCGTGGATCAAGTCCACCGTCCTCGACAGCAACGTCTTCGAAGCCGGCGCGACCGTCGAGGTCTGGATCACGCCGCGCGACGGCGACCAGCCCGGCACGAAGGTGCGGATGGTGAACCGGCGCAGGCCGAGCAAGGGGTTGAAGGGGAAGGCGATGGGCCTCGCCATGCGGCTCATGGGGCGCAGGATCTTGAACGACGCCTTCGTCAAGTCGTGGAAGGGCCTCGAGGCAAACTGCCGGGAGGTGCTCGGCCTCAACCCCGACGGCAAGCCCGTTGCGGGAGCCTCGCCTACAGAGGTATCTTCCGCGCCCTCGGAGTAGCCGAGCTCAGGCCCAGGCTTCGCGGATCCGGTCACGGGTCACGAGCAGGTGCTCCGGGAGCACCTTCACGTCGGCGAGGACGGGCATGAAGTTCGTGTCGCCGGACCAGCGAGGGACCACGTGGAGATGCACGTGGTCGGCGATACCTGCGCCGGCGACGTGGCCGAGGTTCCAGCCGAGGTTGAAGCCCCCCGGGCCGTAGATGTGCCCGAGCACGTCGACGGCTGCGACGGAGAGCCGGTGGATCTCGAGCACCTCGTCATCGGTGAGCTCCGCAAGCGAACCGGTGTGGCGGACGGGCGCGATCATGAGGTGTCCCGAGGAGTACGGGTACTTGTTCAGGATCGCGATCGCGGCGTCGCCGCGGTGCACGAGTAGCGACTCGGCCGCCCCGAGCGCTCCCGCTCCCTCGTCGCAGAAGACGCATCCTTCGAGCTCGGCTGCCTGCTTGATGTACTCGAGCCGCCAGGGTGCCCAGAGGGGCTTCGTCATGAGGGGTTTCTAGCAGGCTCCCACTCGAGGTTGCCCGCCCGCGGCACGGGTCATAGAATCGCCGCACATGGGCTACGCGCTCAAGCTCGCCCTCGCGGGCATCGGGATCCTCCTCCTGGGAGCCCTCGGAATCGTCATCTTCGGCAACATCTGGGCCCGCGTGGGGATCGGGGCGGCGATCGTCGTCGTGTGCGGTGGTCTTCTGCTCTTCGCCTGGAACGTGGACCGCAAGGACAAGGCGAAGCGGGCCGATATCGACGAGCTCCGGCGCGTCTAGCTTCGACGGGTCTCACACGTACCATCGTCCGCGAACGACATGTCCTCGCGGCGCATCGGGATGCTTGTCATCACTGTCGTGCTCCTCGCACCCGCCGCCACGGGCGCGAGCCCCGGGGGCCGCTCGGCGAGCACGACGGCGACCGTCGAGCGGATCGTCGACGGCGACACGCTCGTCGTTCGCGGGGGAGCGCGGGTACGACTTGTTCAGATCGACGCGCCCGAGTCCGGAGAAGAGTGCTACGCGTGGGCCGCGACCCGTGAGCTCGCGCGACTTACGCCACCCGGCACGCATGTGACGCTCGAAGCCGACCCGGCGCTCGACCGTGTCGATCGCTACGGCCGGCTGCTGCGGTACGTCCATACCGGAGGCGCGAATGTGAACCTCGTGCTCGTGCGACGCGGCGCGGCGACGCCGTGGTTCTACGACGGGGATCGCGGCCGCTACGCGGGCCGACTCCTGGCGGCTGTGACCGCCGCGCGTGCGGGGCGTCGGGGCATGTGGGGCGCGTGCCGGGTCGTCTGGCACCCGGACGGCCCCGTCGATACCCGACCGAGGTAGAGGCTCCCTCGTCCGAGGGACGTTCGGCTTCCGAAACCGGACCTTCGGTTCGGCGACTCAGGACCTCAAGTGGGCGCTGCGACGAGCCGATGACGCTGAAGTGTGACCCTGTAGCCGAGACGAAGAGGGAGACGGCGATGACTGCGGCCCAGTTCGAGCTAGTCGACGAGACGGAGGCAGAAGCGATCTTGCGGTGGCGGTTCGAAGAGCTCGTCCGCGCCGGGTACGACATCGGCTCTGCGCTCGTCCTGGCGTCTCACGTCGAGATCGACCTGCACAACGCATCGGCGCTCACGCGTCGCGGCTGCCCTCCCGAGACGGCACTGCAGATCCTCATCTAGAAGCTGGCGGCAACAAGGGCCGGGCCCCGGTGCGGCGGGGGACCCGGCCCACGCCTTTTCTCCGCAAGACCGGAAGTCCGCTAGCGCGAACTTCCGGTCGCACCAACATCGCTGAAGACGCCCGCATGCGCGGGCTTGTCGTTGCGACTGATCGACCAGAGTGCTGGGTCAGAGCCAGCGCTTCAATCTGAAGAAGCCGAGCGTCCCGGCGGCGACGACGAGGAGCGCGACGACGATGATCCAGAAGCCCTCCTGCGTCCCCTCGCCGGGGAAGAGGACGTTCATCCCGAAGAGCCCGGTGACGAGCGTGAGTGGCAGGATCGTCACGCTGATGATGGTCAGCAGGCGCAGTACGTCGTTCTGGCGGTGGTAGATGACCGACTCGTTCGTCGACTCGAGCGCTTCGACGACCTCCTTGAAGTTGTCGAGCAGGTCCCAGATCCGCTCTGCTGAGTCGACGATGTCGTCGAAGTAGAGCTCGAGCTCCTCGGGGAGGAAGTTCTCGACCCGGCGCTCGAGCACGCGGAGCGTCGAGCGCTCCGGCTTGATGATCTTGCGGTACGAGATGATCTCCTGCTTGACGTTGGAGATGTCGCGGACGACCTCCTGCGAGCGCCCTTCGAACATCTCGTCCTCGACGACATCGAGCTTGTGCGCGATCTTGTCCAGGATCGGGAAGCAGTAGTCGAAGAGGTCGTCGAGGATCTCGTAGAGCAGGCGCCCCGATCCCCGAGCGAAGAGCTGCTCCCGGAGGCGCTCGTCCTCGTCGCAACGCCGGAAGAGGCGCGTGACGGGGAGCAGCTCCCGGTTCGGGACGGTGACGACGTAGTCGTGCCCGATGAAGATGTCGAGCTCGGCGGCGTTGAGTCGCTGGACTGCCTGGTCGTAGACCGGGAAGTGGAGGACGGCGAAGAGGTACCCGTCGTCCTCGTAGTCATCGACCTTGGGCCGCTGTCGCTTCGAGACGATGTCCTCGACGTCGAGCGGATGCCAGCCGAAGCGCTCAGCAAGCGTCTGTGCCGTCTCTACGTCCGGCGCGACGACGTTGACCCAGGTGAGGCCGCTAGCGGAGAGCTCGTGGACGAGCGGCGCGGGGCGGACGACGACCGGACCCGTGCCACGGGCTCGAGAACGCCGGATGCGGGGGAGGTTCGGCACGGGTACTGAGGGGGTCGTCCTGCGTCAGGGCCATGTTCGGGATTGTACCCCGAGGGCCTTCTCAGGCAGACACGGGCAGGGGAACCGGCGTGCGGCGTGCGCGCGCCGGAATCGTGCTCTCGACAACGAGCGCGAGCCCGCCGCCCAGCGCGCACAGGCCGGCCGCACCGAGCCAGACCCCGTTCGGAGAGAGCGCGAGGCCGATCCCTCCTATCGCCGGACCGAGCGCGAAGCCGACCTGCCACGAAAGCGCCGACAGCGCCATGTAGCGGCCCAGGAGCCGGGGCTCGGCAAGGTCGGCGACGAGCGGCGCCTGCACCGTGCCGTGCAGGCACTGGCCGAGCGCGAAGAGGATCATCGCCCCCGTGAGCAGCCAGACCGCGGTCTCGGCCGACGCCGAGCCGGCAAAGGGGACGATCACCCACGCCGCGGCCCAGAGCACCCCTAACAGCGCGAGCGTGGGCATCCGTCGGCGACCGCGAGCGAAGCGCGCCAGCGGGAGCTGTGCCAGGACGATCACCACCGTGTTCACGAAGAACAGGAGGCCGATCTGCGTCTCGGTGAGGCCGGCATCGTTCTTCGCGTAGACGGGCAGGACCTCGAAGCCGGAGAATCCGGCGAAGATGAAGAGCGCATTCAGCCCGATCACGGCGACGAACGCGCGGTGCCGGAGGACGTCGCGATACGTGCCGGCGGTCCCGGGTCCGTGCGCACCGCCTCCGAGGGTCGGCGACGGGACAAGGACGAGCATCACGGCCGCGTAGACGAGGAACGTCGCGGCGTCGAGGAGAAAGAGGAGCGTGAACGTCTCCGGCGAGTCTGTCGCGGCGATCACGCCGCCGGTGAGTGCTCCGAGCCCGATCCCGAGGTTCATCACGACGCGCTGCATCGCGAAGGCCGCGGGCCGCTGGTCGGTCGGCGTGAGCCCGGCGATGAGCGTCGACTGCGACGGCCAGAAGCCTCCGACCCCGACTCCGCTGATCGCGGCGACGACGAATCCTTGCCACGCCTCGTGCACGAGCGCGTACGACGCGTAGCCGACAGTGAGGACCGCGAGCGACACGACGAGCATGTTCTTCCCACCGAAGCGATCGATCTGGGAGCCGAAGATCGGGCCGGCTACCATGCTCACCACGGCGTGCGTGGCCACGATCAGGCCGACGACGGCGAGCCCGATCCCGCGCACGTTGTGCAGGTAGATGAAGAGGAACGGGATGACGATCCCGTTCCCGAACGAGTTGACGAGGCCGCCGACCTGGAGCGTCGTAACCGAGCGGGGGAGCGGCGGGAAGTACGTTCGGAGGAGGCCGCGCACCGTGAGACACTAGCCGCCGATGCGCGGAGACTTCCTGCTCGACCCCGAGGTCACCTACCTGAATCACGGGAGCTACGGAGCCTGCCCCCGCGCGGTCTTCGACGAGTACCAGCGCTTCCAGCGGGAGCTCGAGCGGGAGCCGACCGACTTCCTGACGAGGCGGCTCAGCGGGTGGTTTCCGGATAGAGGGACGGAGCCCGGCTTGCTGGAGGAGGCGGGGGCGTCGCTTGCCGCGTTCGTCGGTGCTAGGCCCGAGGACCTCGTGTTCGTGCCCAATGCGACGTCGGGTCTGAACTCGGTCATTCGCTCACTGCGGATCCGGCCGGAAGAGGAGATCCTCACGACGAAGCACGAGTACGGGGCGATCGTGCGGACGCTCGAGTTCATCCGGGCGAACCTCGTCCTCTGCGAGCCGGACGAGCTGATCGCGAGCATCGGCGTGCGGACCCGGGCTGTACTCGTCTCGCACATCACGTCGCCCACGGCGCTCAGGCTCCCGGTGGAGGAGATCTGCATAGCTGCTCGGAACGCCGGCGTCCTCACGATCGTGGACGGCGCCCATGCTCCCGGGCAGATTCCGCTCGACCTCGAGGCCCTGGGCGCTGACGTGTACGCGGGGAACTGTCACAAGTGGCTGTGCGCACCCAAAGGAGCGGGTTTTCTCTCAGCGCGGCCCGAGCACCAGGAGTGGATCGAGCCGCTCGTCATCAGCTGGGGCTACCACGAGGACGCGGATTTCGGCGAGCGGCACGGCTGGCAAGGGACACGCGACCCGGCTGCGTACCTCACCGTTCCGAAGGCGATCGAGGTGCACGCGACTTTCGACCTCGCCGCGTCGCTGGCACTGGCCGACCTCGCGGAAGCGCTCCTCGCGAAGCTCGGCCTCCCACGGATCTCGGGCGAGCCCGCACTGTTCATGCGCGCGGTGGAGCTGCCGCCCGGCGACCCCAACGAGCTGGAGCGCCGTCTGTACGAGGAGCACCGGGTCGAGGTGCCGATCTACGAGTGGGAGGGACGGCGGCTCCTGCGCGTCTCGATCGGCCCCTACAACGACGAGGGCGACGTCGACCGCCTGGTCGCCGCCCTGCAAGTTCTGCTCTAGTCGTTCTCGCGCAGCGTCCGCAGCACGGCCGGGACTACGCGGTCGGCCTCGAAGTGCGCGCTGAAGTGGTCGAGCTCGTCGAGCGCCACCAATTCCGCGCTCTGGATCTCTTGAGCCGCGCGTCGCGCCTGATCGAGGAAGTCGACGTCCCCCACCCCCACGTAGATGAGGCACGGCACCCGCCACTTTCCTAGATCGGTGGAGATCGCGCCCTCCCTCAGCATTGCCTCTGCCGCGGCAGCGACCGCAGCCCCGTCCTGGGCGAGATAACCGCGCCGCTCAGCGTCGGGAATGCGAATGCCCCAGTATCCCTCGAGCGCCTCGACAAACGCCGTCACGCCCTCTCGCCGGGTCGCGTCCAGCACTCCGACGATGACGCGGACAAGCGGGCCGTTCGGATCGATGGCGTACGGCTGCTGGCCGCCCGCGACGAGCGACAGCACGCGCTCCGGCGCATGTTGGCCGATCCCGTAGACGAGCCTCCCACCGTACGACCTGCCGACGAAGTGCGCACGTCCGACCTCCAACTCGTCCAGCACCGCCACGGCGTCACCGACTTGGAGCGTCATCGCGTACGCCTCCATCTCGTGCGGCTTGTCGCTGCGGCCGAGGCCGCGGTGGTCGGCGTAGATCAGCCGAAACTCGTTCCGCAGGGCCTGCAGCTCCTGCGCGATGGGTGATCTCCGCACGAGCTCGACCGAGTCGAGAATGCCGCCGTACAGCACGACCGGAGCCCCTGCGCCACCGTCGTCCTCGAAGTTGACACGGGTCCCATCCACCGGGTTCGTCGCGTAGGGCACTGACATGCGCGTAACCGCCTCGGTGCGAAGCGCCACGCCGGCCGGTGGCTATGGCTAGAGGACCGGCCTTGCGGCCGCGAATGCGGACCGGGCGGTGACGGTCTCGCGCCAGCGCAGGACGTTCGGGTAGGGCTCCAGGTCGAGGCCGCTCTTGGTGGTTCGGAAGAGCACGGGCGCGGCGGCGGCGTCGGCGAGCGTGAACGTTCCGAGCGCGTAGCCGGAGGGGTCGACGAGCGCGTCGAGCGTTCGCAGCGTGGGTGCGATCTCGTCCGCGACCCGGGCTGCCGCCTCGAGATCAGCGTCCCGTCCGCCCATGCCCTTGCCGGGGACGTAGCCGAGCGCTACCTGCTCATGACGGAACAACGCCGGCCGGAAGGTGAGCGAGAAGCGGTCGAGCATCATGTCCACACGGGCGCGCTCGCGGGGGCCAGTGGGGTAGAGGTCGTCCCGGCTCTCGCGGTTGGCCAGGTAACGCAGGATCGCGTTCGACTCGGCGAGGACGAAGCCGTCGTCGTCGAGTGTCGGGATCCCGCCGACCGGGTTGACCGCCAGGTACCAGTCGGGGCGCGGCTGGTCGTACGGCACCGTCCGTCGCTCGTACTCGAGGCCGAGCTCGGCAAGGAGGAAGCGCACCTTGAGCGCGTTCGACGACGTCGGGTTGTCGTAGAGGAAGAGGGCGATCCGCCGATCCTACTTACGGAGAGGCGAACCCTCCCGGCGGACGAGAGGGGCAGGCGTGGAGAGCGCGGGGCACTCGGAACCTTGTGGCTCTGAGCCACAAAGACGCACACTCCTCCCGTGTTCGCCGGGTCGATGTCGGAGCAAGGCGCTGCACTGCGTGGCGCTCGGCGAAGGTCACCGCGTCACGGAGGCGTGGGTTGTGGACATCGGTGAGCTCGACGATCTCGTCACGCGACTCCGGGCGGCGGGCATCGTCGCCGTCGATGCACCTGCGCAGCTGAGTACAAGGCGGCATGCAGGGGACCCGGAGCAACTGAGTCGCAGGTTCCGGGAAGCGCGCTGCGCCGAGGTGCTCTCGGACGGGAATACGGAATCTGGACCCCATGGGTGCCGAGTCCGACCGTGAGTGCGCCCGGCAGGAATTGAACCTGCGACCTCGCGCTCCGGAGGCGCGCGCTCTATCCCCTGAGCTACGGGCGCTCGGGAGGCCAGTGTAGTCGTCGCGACGCAACGCCGATTCCGGCCGCTCGCCATGGCGGCCGGGGTAGGCTCACGCGGTGGAGGTCGAGGCTCGGATCGTCCGCCTGCAGCTCGCCGAGACGTTCGTCATCGCGCGTGACGCGACGGACCACGCAGACGTCGTGCACGTGGCCGTGAGCCACGAGGGAGTCACGGGATTCGGCGAGGCCGCGCCCATCGAGCGCTACGGTGAGTCGGTCGAGTCGGCGAAGGCGTTCGTCGACGACCACTCCGACTTTCTGGGTGACGATCCGTTCGCGCTGGAGGAGATCGAAGAGCGCCTGGCGACCGCCTCCGGCGAGCAGTCGGCGAAGGCGGCGCTCGACGCGGCGTTGCACGATCTCCAGGGAAAGCTCCTCGGGCTTCCCGTGTTCCGACTGCTCGGGCTCCCTCGAGGAGGGCCACCGACCTCGTGGACCGTATGGCTCGGAGACCCCGACGACATGGCGCGTCGAGCCGAGGCTGCAGCTTCGACCTACCGCCGCCTGAAGCTGAAGCTTGGCGGGGGAGACGGTCTCGACGTCGAGCGTGTGCGCGCGGTGCGCGGCGTCACCGACCTTCCGCTCCAGGTCGACGTCAACGAGTGGTGGTCGCTCGACGAGGCCCTCGACGCACTCCCGCAGCTCGGGGAGCTCGGCGTCGAGTACTGCGAGCAGCCGCTGCGTGCCGGAGACGAAGGGGGACGCTTGCTGAAGGAGCGGTCGCCGATTGCGATCTATGTCGACGAGGACTGCCACACCCTGGCCGACGTCGCCACGTGTGCCGAGATCGCTCACGGCATCAACATCAAGCTCGCGAAGTCGGGTGGCATACGGGAGGCGATCCGGATGGCGCACGCTGCCAGGGCGCTCCGGTTGGGGGTCATGCTCGGCTGCATGCTCGAGTCGGGGCTCGGGATCGCCGCCGGCTGCTGCGTGGCGCCGCTCTGCGACCACGTCGATCTCGACGGGAACCTTCTGCTGCTCGACGATCCCTGCCCGGGCGTCGAGCTCGTCGACGGCGTCCAGCTATCCTCGCTCGAGCCCGGCCTCGGCGTCTCGGTGAGATGACGCGCCCCCGGCGGATCCTCATCCTGGGTGAGGGGTTCTCGCACGATCCGCACTACGGCAAGACCATGCGCGGGATCATTCGCTACGGCCCGGACCCCGTCGTCGCCATCCTGGATTCCAAGCGAGCGGGCGAGACGTACGAAGGGATTCCCATCGTGGGCACGGTCAACGACTCACTGTGCTTCGACCCCACCGTCGCGATCGTCGGGGTCGCGACGCAGGGCGGGCGCTTTCCGCCTGCCTGGCGGGAGCTCCTGAAGAGCTGTATCGCCAAGGGCCTCGACGTGGAAAGCGGGCTGCACGAGTTCATCTCGGATGATCCCGAGCTCGAAGAGCTCGCGGGGCGGTACGGGGTCGAGCTCCGCGACCTGCGCAAGCCTCCCGAGGGGCTGAGTGTTCCCACGGGCGCCAACCTCGAGGTCGACGCGAAGATCGTGCTCACCGTCGGCTCCGATTGCGCGATCGGAAAGAAGACCGTCGCGGTCGAGCTGGACCTGGAGGCGCGACGGCGGGGACTGGAGTCCGTCTTCGTTCCCACAGGGCAGACCGGGATCGTCATCGCGGGGTGGGGGATCGCCGTCGACGCAGTCGTCAGCGATTTCCTCGCCGGCGCCGCCGAGCGCCTGGTCGTCGAGGGCGCGAGACGCGGAGGGAAGCTGCTGCTCGTCGAGGGGCAGGGCTCCCTCGTGCACCCCATGTACTCGGGGGTGACGCTCGGGCTCATCCACGGATCGGCGCCACACGCCTTCGTCCTTTGTCATCGCGCCGGATCGACCGAGATCGAAGGATGCCCCGGACACGCGATTCCGCCGCTCGCGGACCTCGTCGAGCTTCACGAGCGGATCGCGCTCCCGAGGCGCCCGGCAAAGGTCGCGTGCGTTGCGCTGAACACGGGTGAGCTCGAGAGCGACGACGACGCGCGCGAGACCATCTCCGCGGCGGCGTCCGACACCGGGCTGCCCACGGACGATCCCGTGCGCTTCGGCAGCGGGTACCTGCTTGACGCGCTCCTCGCGCGACTCTAGGCTGCGAGCGGCGTGCGGGCAGTGGGGAGCCCGCGAACGATTTCACATGCGACTCCTCGCTGCGGCAACGGTTCTCACCGTGGCGCTCATTACCGGAGCGTCGGTCGCTATGGGCGCGGACGTCGGGGCGAACGACGACTCCGCGAAGTACGCAGACGACGGCGGCGTTGGCATGTACGGGGACATGACGGAGCTCGGCCTGCGGCAGACCGTCATCGGCGTCCGCTTCAAGCCGAGCGAGTCCGTCGTCATCCAGGACAAGCAGCTGCTCGACCGGGCCATCCCGAACGCCGTTGCCGCCGGGCTCCGGGTCGTCTTGGCCGTCTACCCCTACCCGCCCAAGGAGATCGAAGCGGGCCTCGGAGCGCCGTCGCTCTTCGCGTCGTACGTCGGGGTGCTCGCCTCCGTGTATCCGCAGGTGAAGCAGTTCGTGATCGGGAACGAGCCGAATCAGCCCGCTTTCTGGCGTCCGCAGTTCGACGCGGCTGGGGCAAACGTGTCGGCTGCGTCGTTCGGCCCGTATCTCGCGGCCGCCTACGACGCGCTGAAGTCCGTCGATCCGGCGATCTCGGTCGTCGGCGTCGGCCTCTCCCCTCGCGGCAACGATCGCCCCCAGGCTAAGAACAACATCTCGACCTCACCCGTGCGGTTCCTCCGCGCGCTCGGCTCGTGGTACCGGAAGAGCGGTCGCACCCGACCGCTCATGGACGCGTTCAGCTTCCACCCGTATCCGAACGAGGCGACCGACCCGCTCGACCGCGGTTACGCATGGCCGAACGCCGGGTTCGTGAATCTCGGCCGGATCAAGCAAGCGCTCTGGGACGCGTTCCACGGCACGGCGCAGCCGGCCACGGTGGAGGGATTGAGGCTGCACCTGGACGAGGTCGGCTGGCAGGTCGACACGGCCGGGCGTGCGGGCTACCAGGGGCTCGAGAACGTGCCCGTGACCGACGAGTTGACACAGGCGACGATCTACGACCGGCTGATTCGCCAGGCTGCCTGCGACCCGGACATTGCGGAAGTCAGCTTCTTCGGTTTCCGAGACGACGGTCTCCGGACCGGCTTCCAGGCGGCGCTGCAGCGGGCGGACGGCTCTCTCCGGCCTGCCGCAGCAGCCGTGCGGGCGTCGATCGAGGAGACGGAGAATGGCTGCGCCGGGCAGGAGCTCCACTGGGAGCCCGGCGCCGAAGTCGTCGGCGCACAGGTTGCAGTCGGCGCGCTCGCGTCGGAGGTGACCGCGCGCGTCGCCGTGGGCGAGGACGCTCGCGCGACCGTGTGCGTCCGTGCGCTCACGCGGACGGGGGCCACCCCCGCGGGCACCCGGTGTCGCTCGGCAGACGTGGCCGGACTCCGCCCGCTCAACATCGCTGTCCAGGCTCCCGCGGGAGCGCGAAACCGAGTCGAAGTGGCTGTCGAGCTCAAGGCCGAGGCGAACAGGACTCGACGAACGCTCGTCGTACGGCAGGCCGCGATCAGGCGCTAGTACAGGCGTTCTTGAGGGAATTGCCCCTTCTCTGTAGAAGCTCCGTCCGACGCCAACACTAAAATTTAATGTAGATAAAGCGAACGCGCCGCCGGTAGCACCCGACGACGCGCTCTTGCCAACAAGGAGCGACAGATGCCCCCAGTTGACCGCCTCAAGCCTATCCGCGCCAAGTCGTCGGAATCGGGCTACACCCTCATCGAGTTCATGCGGGAGTTCCCCGACGACGCCACCTGCCTTGAGCATCTGTGGCGGACGCGCTATGCGCCGGACGGCGAAACGGCTCACTGCCCGAAGTGCGACCGCGAGCGCAAGTTCAAGCGGTACTCGTGTGCGACCCGTCGCCAGTCGTGGACTTGCACTGGATGCGGTCACCACATCCACCCAACCGCAGGGACGATCTTCGAGAAGTCGTCCACGTCGCTGCACCTGTGGTTCTACGCGATCTACCTCATGACTAGCACTCGATGCGGGATCTCCGCGAAGCAGCTTGAGCGCGAGCTTGGTGTCAAGTACCGCACCGCCTGGCGCATGTTCAACAAGATCCGCAACTACCTCATGGCCGACGACGGCTCCTCGCTGTCTGGCTCGGTCGAGGTGGACGAGACGCTTCTTGGCGGGAAGATTCGCAACGACGCTCGCCGCAAGCGGGATGCTCTCGGCTGGTCGCCCAAGCGGTGGGATCAGGAGCACAAGACGATGGTGTTCGCGGCGGTCGAGCGCGACGGACGGGTGCGCGCGCGGGTCATTCCGAATAGTTCCGGCCCAACCCTTCGCGACATCGTGCGGGAGAACATCGAGCCGGGATCGGTTCTCTACTCGGACGAGTGGGGCGGCTACCGCTCCCTCGCGGGCGAGTACGAGCACCGGACGATCCGCCACCGCGACCGGATCTACGTCGATGGACTGACGCACACTCAGACGGTCGAGGGGTTCTTCGGATCGGCTAAGAACGCCATTCGTGGCGTCTACCACGGCGTCTCTGTGACATGGCTTCAGGGCTAACTGAACGAGTACGCGTGGCGGTACAACCATCGTGGCGACCGGAACACGATGTGTTCCGGGATCTCTTGCATGCAGCCGAAACGACAGAGGCATAGACTCGCACTCGCAGGGCCGGAGCGCCGGTCCTGGAAAACCGGACATAGGTAATTCCCGGTACAGGCTACGGCCGTGACGGGATGCACCTGGCCCGGGGCAACCGGGTCGGTTCCGGCCCTGCGACTACGAGCGGTTAGCTGCTCTTGGGCTTCTTGACCGGCTTGACGACCCAGCGAAGCGCGTCCATGAACTCCCGGCGCTTGGGAACGGGGTCCAAGCCCTTCGGCGTCTTCTGCTGCTTGGGGACGTCCGGTTGCGGCTTCCTGCTCATGCATGGAAAGGTAGCGCGGGATGGTGGATAGCTCAGCCATGCGGAAGCTCCGCCGGGGCGTAAAACAAGCTGAGGTGCTTCGCGGGGAAGTACTTGCCTTCGAGAAATCGGACGCTTACGTCCTCAAGACCGAGCGTGAGCCGCGCGGGCCGCAGGAAGTCAAGTACATCTGTCATGCGATCCGTCAGCGCGACGCTCCGATGGATTGGCCCCTCGCCATCGGGGACACGATCTACAACCTCCGGTGCGCCTTGGATCACGTCGTCTACGCCAAATGGCGTAGCCGAAAGGCCATGTTCCCGATCTACGTGGACAAGTGCGAGTTTCAAGTACGCGGTACGCCACGAATCGCCGGGCTTTCGCCCACGCTGCGGGCAGACATCGAGTCGGTTCAGCCGTACCGAACCATTCCCGAACAACCGGATCTTGACCCGCTCGCTGTTCTCCACGAACTCTCGAACCTCGACAAGCACCGCGAGCTTTCCACGGTCTCGAATTTCCTCGACGTTCCATGGGTGGCAAGCAGCGTCCCACCGACCACGCAGTTCTCGTTCGAATACACGGGTGAAGGAAAACCCATGAACGAAGAAACACACGTCCTGACTTTCGTTCTCATCGGCCCCGAAGCCAACAGCGTGCATGTGCATCCCGATTTTTCCTTCGAGGTACGCGTGGAGGGACGAGGACTTAGGGATGTGCTCGAACAGATCACGCGACGCGTTGGACTCATCGTCCAGCAGATGGACGCGGGGCTGAGGCTCCCCGCGCTCTCCCGGCCCGTTCACGACCAGGACCCCTGAGGCTGCTTGCTGCGCGAACCCCGCTTATACAGAGAAGGGGCAATTCCCGTTCTTGACATCGAACAGGTGTTCGCTCATACTACGAACACGTGTTCGGTCGCATCGTCATCGTCCTTCTCGCCGCGGCGTTCATGTGGGCCGTCTTCGCGCGAGATACCGGCGCAGGCCCGAATCCGCGGTACCACACGGTCCGCCATGGTGAGACGCTCTGGTCGATCGCTGCGGAGCGCTACGGAGGCGACCCTCGCGAAGGAGTGTGGAAGCTCCAGACGCGCAACGGGCTGGCCGGTGCGACGATCGTGCCTGGTCAGCGACTCGTGCTGCCGTAGCGCACCCGGAGCGTCCAGTACGACGTGCGTCAGAGGCCGCGGTAGGCGTGGCCCGCCATCGCATCCGGGTCGAGCATCACGTTCACGATCGCAGGCTCGCCGGAGCCGAGCGCACGCTCGAGCGCCGGCGCGAGCTCCCCGGGGCGCTCAACGTGTTCCGCGTGGCCGCCGAAGACATCGCACAGGCGGTCGTAGCGGCTCGGGGCCAGCCGGGTGGCAATCTCGCCCTCCTCGCCGTAGATACCGACCTGCGGGACACGGATCTCCCCCCAGGCGCCGTCATTGCCGACGACGAGCACGGCGGGGATTCCGAAGCGGACGAGCGAGTCGAAGTCGAGCCCGTTGAGCCCGAAGGCGCCGTCGCCCATGACGCACACGAGGTGCGAGCCGAAGCCGGCCGTGCCGACACCGACCGCGTAGCCGGGGCCGACGCCGAGGCAGCCGAACGGGCCGGGGTCGAGCCAGTGGCCGGGCCGGTGCACGCGCAGGACACGCGACACCGCGGCAACGACGTCTCCGCCGTCGCCGATCACGACCGTGCCCGGGTCGAGCACGCGGTCGAGCTCTCGGCCGAAGCGGTAGTGGTGGATGGGGAAGGCGTCCGACTCGATCTCGGCGCGGTGCCCGTCCCACCACGCGGCCTCTGCGGCACGCAGACGCTCGAGCCAGGCGGCCCGTCCGTCCGCGGGCGCCTTGACTCCGTCGGCGAGGATTCCGAGCACGGCTGCGCAATCACCGACGATCGCGGCGTCCGGAACCCGGTTGCGCCCGAGCTCGCGCGGGTCCCCGTGGATGTGAACCAGCTTCTCCGCCGCGAAGCTGCCGAAGCGCAGCCGGAAGTCGAGGGGCGTGCCGATCACGCAGACGACGTCCGCCTCCTCGAGCGCCATGCCCCGCGCGTGCTGGAAGAAGAGCTCGTGCTCCGGCGGGAGCGACCCCCGGCCGGAGCCGTTCAGGAACGTGGGCAGGCGACCGTTCTCGACGACGGCGGCGAGTTGCTTGGCGGCCCCGTCCCACCAGATCCCGCCGCCCGCGACGACCGCCGGCCGCTCCGCCCCGCTCAAGAGGTCAGCGGCCTTCGTCACCTCCCGCGGGTCGCCGAACGCGCGCGGTGCCGTGCGTGAGGGTGCGGGCTCGCGGTCGGCAGCCGCCTCCTCGAAGAGAATGTCGGCGGGGAGCTCGAGATAGACCGGGCCACGCGGGGATGCGAGCGCATGGCGGAACGCGATCGACACGTACTCCGGGATACGGCTGGTCGAGGGGCAGACCGCCGCCCACTTCGTGATCGGCTTCAGCAGCGAGAGCTGGTCGAGCTCCTGGAGAGCGCCCCGCTCGGCCTGCGCGAGCGGGCGCGCGCCGCCAAGCACGACGAGAGGCGTCTGGGCGGCGTGGCAGTTGGCGATCGCAGTCACCGTTCCCGTGACGCCCGGCCCGGCCGTGACGAGGACGACCCCGGCCACGCGCTTGACGCGTCCCCAGGCCTCCGCCGCATGAGCGGCCGACTGCTCGTGCCGGAGATCCACGACGCGGACGCCCTCGTGGCGGCAACCCTCGTAGATCGGCATCACGTGGCCACCCGAGAGCGTGAACAGGACGTCGACGCCCTCGGCCGCGATCGCCTGCGCCGCCAACCTTCCGCCCTGGAGCGGCTCACCCATCGAGGGCGAATCTAGACGACGGCGACGGCAGCGGTCGGAGCTTCGGGAGGCAGGATCTCTGCCGGCCTCCGGCGTGCAAGCTCCCAGAACGCGTCCACGACGAGTGGGTTGAACTGCTTGCCGCGACCCGCTCGGACCTGCAGCATCGCCTCGTTGAGCTGAAGGGCGACGGCGTATGGCCGGTCCGTCGTCATGGCGTCCCAGGCGTCCGCAAGGCCGATGATCGAAGCCTCGAGCGGGATCGTGTCACCGCTCGACCCGTCCGGGTACCCGAGCCCGTCCCAGCGCTCATGGTGATGGCGGATTGCCGGTACCGAGTCGTGGAGAGAGGAGATCCTCGAGACGATCTCGGCTCCGCGGATCACGTGCTCGCGCATGATCGCCGCCTCGGCGGGGGTGAGCGTGTCGGGCTTCGTGAGGATCGAGTCGGGGATGCCGATCTTCCCGATGTCGTGGAACAGAGCGGCGGTGCCGAGGGCGCCGAGTTGCTTGGCAGAAAGGCCGAGCTCGCGTCCGACGGCCAGCGACACGCGCCGCACTCGCTGCGAGTGGCCTGCGGTGTACGGGTCGCGTGCCTCGACCGCCGCGTTGAGCGTCTCGATGGTCTCCAGGAGCGTCGCCTCGAGCTCGCGAGTGGACTCGGTGAGCTCCCGCGATCTCGAGGCGAGATCCTCGTTCTGCCGGCGCAGCTCTGACGACGCGCTCCGCACGAGCAAGGCGAGCACGAGCCACAGCACGCCGAAGACGGCCGCTACGGAGAGCCAGATCGTGCGGCTCGAGGCGGTGATTGCATCTTCCACGACGCTTTCCGCGAGGGTCATCTCGGCAGCGCCTGCGGGACGTCCCTTCGCCGAGAAGAGGGGAGTCCAGACCTTGACGACCGGAGAGGCCTTACCGCGTGGATCGACGACTGCGGCGCTCGGCTTTCCGGAGCGGATCGTCTGCTTGAGGTCGGGACTGGATCGTCGCCGTCCGATGCGGTCAGGGCGCGTCGTCGAGAAGACGAGGCGGCCCTCGCGCGAATACGCGTTGAGGCCGCGCACGTCCTCTGGGAGCCGAACCGTCCGCGTGAGTCGGCGTCGAGCGGCGGGCGTGAGCACCACGCGATCCCCGCGCACGAGGTTCGGAGCCAGGACGGCGTTCGCGTACGCGGTGAGGTCGTGGGCGTTGTCCTGGAGTGCTGAGTCGCGCAGGTCGCTGGAGAGGGTCGACGAGAGGGAGACCGCGCCGACGGCGAGGATCGCCGCGGAGGCGATGAGGAACGTCCGGAGCAGGGTCAGGGAGCGCAGCAGCCCGGACGAGCGGTAAGCCCGCGTTCGCCGCATAGTCCGTGTATCGGCGTCAAGAGGGCTCCATTTGAGCGCACGACTACAATCCGCCGCCGTGGAGCTCGACGTCGTCTTCCTCGGGACGTCCGGCTCCATGCCGACGGCCAAACGGGCGCTCTCCGCGACGCTCGTCCGACGCGGCGGTGATCGCCTGCTGTTCGACTGCGCCGAGGGGACCCAGCGTCAGCTCCTGCGCTCCGATGTCGGGCTCGTGGAGCTCGCGGAGATCTACCTGACGCACTTTCACGCGGATCACTATCTGGGTCTTCCCGGAATGCTCAAGACGTACTCGCTGCGCGGCCGCGAGCTCCCGTTGACGATCTACGGCCCACGAGGGCTCCAGGACTTGCTTGCGACCCTCCGCCGCATCGTCGGGCGTCTCTCGTACGCCGTGGAGGCCGTGGAGCTCGAGCCGGGTGCCCGCCTCGCCCGCGACGGATATCGCCTCGAGACGTTCGCCGTCGCGCACGGGGTCACGGCCGTCGGGTACGCCCTCGTGGAGGAGGAGCGGCCCGGTCGCTTCGACGTCGAGACCGCGATGCGCCTGGGCGTTCCGGACGGTCCGGAGCGAGGCAGGCTCCAGCGAGGCGAGTCCGTGACGCTTGCGGACGGTCGTGAAGTGACCCCGACCCAGGTGGTGGGGAAGGCGCGGGCCGGGCGAAGGCTCGTCCTCGCCGGAGACACCGCGCCGGCGGCAAGTGTCGTCGACGCAGCGACGGCTGCGGACGTGCTCGTGCACGAGGCGACGTTCCTGGCCGACGAGCGGGAGCGCGCTCGCGAGACGTCGCACTCGACGGCCGGAGAGGCTGCGCTCGTCGCCCGGGAGGCGGGCGTGAAGATGCTCGCTCTGACGCACGTGTCGACCCGCTATTTCGGCCATCAGGTGGTCGAGGAAGCCCGCGAGCTCTTCCCGGCGACGGTCGTGCCCCGCGACTTCGACGTGCTCGAGATCCCGTTTCCGGAGCGGGGCCGGCCGGAGCTCATCCGCTCCGGTGCCCGGGCGAGCCGAGCTGCTGTAGGGTCCACAGAGACGTGACGAGGCTCGTCCAGGTGACGGTTGCGGGCGACGTGACCGAAGGTGAGCAGCTTCAGGAGCTCCTCTCGGCAGCGGGCATCGAGTCCCAGCTGGAGCCTGCGGTCGACCACGACCCCGAAGCGCTCGACGATCCACCGTTGAAGGTGCTCGTCGCCGAGTCCGACGTCGACGGTGCCCGCGACGCGATCGAGGCACTCACCGAGCGGGACGAGGCGGAGGCGTAGCCCTCCGCGAGGGCGTCGTGCGCGCCCGCTAGACTGACGCGAACCTTTAAGCCGGTCCAGTGAGGCCGGAAAGGAGTGAGATGGCGACGCACGTCCCCGACAGCGCTGCGGCGAAGGCTCTTCTCGACGCTGACGCGATCTCGAAGGCCCTCTCCCGGATCGCGCACGAGCTCATCGAACGGAATACCGCGCCGGACGGAGCGGGACTCGAGCGGCTAGCGCTCGTCGGTATCCAGACGCGGGGCGTCCCGCTCGCGTCGCGACTCCGCCGGCTCGTCGCAGAGCGGAGCGGTCTCGAGCTCGTAGTCGGCGCCCTGGACATCACGTTCCACCGGGACGACGTGCACGTGCGGGATGGCGGCAGGCCGCCAGGGCGCCAGCCGATCGTCCGGGCGACGAGCATCCCATTCTCGCTCGAGGGACTGACGGTCGTGCTCGTCGACGACGTCCTCTACACGGGTCGGACGATTCGTGCTGCCATCGACGCTCTCCTGGAGTTCGGGCGCCCCGCACGGATCCAGCTCGCCGTGCTCGTCGACCGCGGCCACCGCGAGCTTCCGATTCGGCCTGACTACGTGGGGAAGAACCTTCCGACCGGGCGCGACGAGCGGATACAGGTCGAGCTCGTCGAGGTGGACGAGATCGACCGGGTCCTCCTGGTCGGCGAGCGGGAGGACGGCGACCGTGTCTGAGCTGCGGGTCCCCGAGCCGCCGCGTCGCCACCTGCTGGCGATAGGCGATCTCGAGCGTGTCGACGTCGAGCGGATCCTGGAGACGGCACGCGCGCTGGCGGCATCGCTCGACCGCGAGGTGAAGAAGCTGCCCACGCTCCGCGGGCGCACGGTCGTGCACTTGTTCTACGAGTCCTCGACCAGGACGCTCGCGAGCTTCGAGCTTGCTGCGAAGCGTCTGTCCGCGGACACGATGTCGCTCCGCTCGAGCGGCTCGTCGGTCGACAAGGGCGAGTCGCTGAAGGACACGGCGCTGACGCTCGCGGCCTACGACCCGGACGTCATCGTCGTCCGCCACCCGTCGATCGGCGCGCCCCAGCTCGTCGCGCGCGTCACCGGCGCGCACGTCGTGAACGCGGGCGACGGCAAGCACCAGCATCCGACGCAGGCGCTCCTCGACCTCTACGCGATGCAGGAGGCTCTCGGACGCCTCGAGGGTGTCCATGTCGCCGTCGTCGGAGACGTGCTCCACTCGAGGGTCGCCCGGTCGCTCGTGGAGGCGCTACGCCTCGTTGGCGCCCACGCGACGCTCGTCGGCCCTCCGACACTTCTTCCGCGCGGGATCGAGACGCTCGGCTGCGAGGTGTCGACTGACATCGCCGCCATCGCGCATGCAGACGTCGTCTACGCCCTCCGCATGCAGGCGGAACGAATGGCGCCCGGAGAGGCGTTCGTTCCCTCGCTACGCGAGTACACCGCGCTCTACGGGATCACCCCGGAGCGGGTCCGTCCCGGCCAGGTGGTCATGCACCCGGGGCCGATGAACCGCGGCGTCGAGATCGATCCGCGTGTCGCCGACTCCGACGTGGCCTTGGTGACGGATCAGGTGCGAGCCGGTCTCGTGGTTCGGATGGCGGTCCTCTATGACTTGCTGGTGGCGCAGCCAACCATCCGCGACGCTGTCCCGGCTCCGAACGAGCCCATGGAGGTCGCATGATGCTCGTCTCTCGCAACGGGCGAGCCGATTCGCTCTCGCTCGAGGGGCGCGTCGTGGCGCCGGCGCAGGGTATCGACGAGGCTCTGCGGATCACGGTCACGGACGGCGTGATCAGCGCGATCGAGCCCGGTGCCGCCGCCGGCCTTGTCGTCTCTCCCGCGTTCGTCGATCCCCACGTGCACCTGAGGACGCCCGGCCGCGAGGACGAGGAGACGCTGCGCTCGGGGACGGAGGCGGCCGCGGCGGGAGGCTACTGCACCATCCTCGCGATGCCCAACACGGATCCCGTCGTCGACTCCGCTTCGGTGCTCGGGGCGCTCGTCGAGCGGGCGCGTGAGGAGGCGGCGATCCCGACCGGGTTCATGGCGGCGATCAGCAAAGGCCAGCGCGGGGAGGAGCTGACCGAGATGGTCGAGCTCGCGGGCGCCGGTGCGGCTGCGTTCACGGACGACGGAAAGCCGGTCGTGTCGGCCGGCCTCATGCGACGGGCCCTCCAGTACGGGACGCTCGCGAGGCTCCCGCTGGCGCTCCATTGCGAGGAGCCGAGCCTCTCGCGCGGCGGGCATGCGCACGAGGGCGCGGTCTCCGCCGAGCTCGGCCTCGGCCCGTACCCCTCGGCTGCGGAGAGCGTGATGGTCGAGCGCGACTGCGCCCTGGCCGAGCTCGAGCGTCGGCCGATCCACCTCATGCACCTGTCGGCGCGGGAATCGGTCGAGGCTCTGGAGCGGGCGCGGGAAGCAGGTGTTCCGGTTACCGCAGAGGTCACGCCGCACCATCTGGTGCTCACCGACGAGGCGGTTCGCTCGCTCGACCCGAACGTGAAGATGAACCCGCCGCTGCGCTCGGAGGAGGATCGTTCAGCGCTCCTCGACGCGCTGCGCCGCGGAGCGATCACCTGCATCGCCACGGATCACGCTCCGCATGCCCGGCACGAGAAGGACGTGCCGTTCGAGGATGCGCCGTTCGGTGTCACCGGCCTCGAGACCGCGTTCTCGGCCCTCTACACGCGCCTTGTTCTCCCGGGCGAGTTGCCGCTGGAGACACTCCTCGAGCGGATGTCGTCCGGGCCGGCGCGGGCCTTCGGCCTCGACGAGCCGCGGGTCGAGGTCGGCGCCCGGGCGAACCTCGTCGTCCTCGATCTCGACGCCGAGTGGGAGGTCACCGAGAGCGGCTTCCGCTCCCTCTCGGCGAACTCGTGGCTCCTCGGGGAGACGCTGCGAAGCCGGGTCGTGCGGACCGTCGCCGACGGCAGGGTGGTGTTCCAAGCGTGACCCGGTCGGCCATGTCCCGGGGTCTGACCCCGGATGGGGTCAGACCCCAGTCCGGGTACCTGGTCCTCGAGGACGGCGCGGTGTTCCGCGGCCGCTCGGTCGGCGCGGCGGGGGCCGTCTTCGGCGAGGCGGTCTTCACGACCGCGATGACGGGCTACCAGGAGACCGTCACCGACCCCAGCTACGCGGAGCAGCTCGTCTGCTTCACCGCGCCGATGGTCGGTAACTACGGCGTCGCAGAGGAGCGGGGGGAGTCGGCCACACCGCATGCGAAGGCGGTGCTCATGCGCCAACTCGGCGGCCGCGAGTGGGCCGAGTGGCTTGCCGCGCACGGGCTCGTCGGGCTCGAGGAGATCGACACTCGCGCGCTCGTCCTGCGTCTCCGGGACGGAGGGGCGATGCGGGCGGCCGCGGTGGCGAGCGAGGACGAGCTCGCCGTCGAGGACGCGCTGGAGCGGGTTCGCGCGCATCCGCTCATGGAAGGGCAGGCGCTCGTCGCGCAGGTCTCCGCCGCAGAGCCGTACGTGTTCAGCGAGTCGGGAAGCCGCTCGGTTGCCGTCGTCGACTACGGAACGAAGCGCTCGATCCTCCGGCGGCTGACACACGCAGGCGCCGCGGTGACGGTATTCCCGCACACGGCGCAGCCGGACGAGCTGGGGAGGTTCGAGGGGGTCGTCCTCTCGAACGGCCCAGGCGACCCCGAGCCGCTGCACGACGAGGTCGAGGCCGTTCGCGGCCTCCTCGGACGGGTTCCCGTTCTCGGCATCTGCCTCGGCCACCAGCTGCTCGGTCTCGCGACCGGGCACGAGACGTTCAAGCTCCCCTTCGGCCACCGCGGCGCCAACCACCCCGTGCTCGAGCGAAAGACGGGTCGTGTGCTCGTGACGAGCCAGAACCACGGCTTCGCGGTCGCACCCTCGGACGCCGAGGAGGCGACGTACGTATCGCTCTACGACGGGACGGTCGAGGGCTTCGAGTTTCCCGAGCTGCGCGCCCGCTCGGTGCAGTTTCATCCGGAGGCGGGTCCCGGCCCGCACGACGCGTGGCCCATCCTCGACGGCTGGGTGGAGGGACTGGGAGCCTGATGCCGGCGCGGCGAGACATCGAAAGCGTGTGCGTGATCGGCTCGGGCCCGATCGTCATCGGGCAGGCGTGCGAGTTCGACTACGCGGGCTGCCAGGCGCTCAAGGTGCTGCGCGAGGAGGGCTACCGGACGATCGTCGTCAACTCGAACCCGGCGACGATCATGACCGACCCCGGCTTCGCCGACCGCACCTACATCGAGCCGCTCGACCTCGAGGGAGTCGCCTCGGTCCTTGCCCGAGAGCGCCCGGACTCACTGTTGCCGACGCTCGGCGGACAGACCGCGCTCAACCTCGCCGTCTCGCTTTCCGATGCAGGCGTGCTCGACGAGCTCGGGGTCGAGCTCATCGGCGCGCCCGTCGAGGTGATCAGGCGCGCCGAGGACCGGGCGGAGTTCCGCGAGGCGGTTCGCGGCTGCGGTCTTCGCGTCCCTGCGTCGAGGATCGTCACCTCCCTCTCCGAGCTTCGCGACGTCGCGCTCCCGGCAGTCGTACGACCGGCCTTTACGCTCGGCGGCCACGGAGGCGGCTTCGCCGACGACCTCGCCACGCTCGAGCGGCAGGTGGAACGCGGCCTCGCCGAGTCTCCGATCGGCCAGGTGCTCGTCGAGGAGTCCGTGCGCGGCTGGGACGAGTTCGAGCTCGAGGTGATCCGCGATCGCGCGGACAACGTCGTTGTCGTCTGCTCGATCGAGAACCTCGACCCGATGGGCGTCCACACGGGCGACTCGGTCACCGTCGCCCCCCAGATGACGCTCTCGGACGAGGCCTACCAAGAGCTTCGAGACGCTGCCGCGGCGGTCATACGTGCCGTCGGCGTCGAGACGGGTGGCTCGAACATCCAGTTCGCGCGCAACCGTGAGACGGGTGAGCTGCGCGTGATCGAGATGAACCCGCGCGTCTCGCGGTCCTCCGCGCTCGCCTCCAAGGCCACCGGCTACCCGATCGCGAAGGTCGCGGCCAAGCTCGCCGTCGGCTACACGCTCGACGAGATCCCGAACGACCTGACGCGAACGACACCCGCGAGCTTCGAGCCCACCCTCGACTACGTCGTCGTCAAGTTCCCGCGCTTCGCCTTCGAGAAGTTCCCCGGGGCCGACCAGACGCTCGGCACGCAGATGAAGTCGGTAGGAGAGGCGATGGGAATCGGACGGACGTTCACGGAGGCGTTCCTGAAGGCGCACGGCTCCCGGGAGCTCGAGGCGGGCGTGCCCACACCGTGGGCCACTCTCGACCATCTCCCCGAGGGCCTGCATCCCTGGTTTCGCGCAGAGCTCGAGCGCGCGCGGGCGGAGCTCGCGAGCGGTGATCTCCTGCGCGCGAAGCGCGCGGGCTGGGGGGACGACTCGATCGGCGCCACCCTGGGGCTGACGGGAGCGGAGGTCAGGCGCCGGAGGCGCGAAGCGGGCTTGCGGCCCGCGTTTCGTCGCGTCGACTCGTGCGCGGGGGAGGTCGAGGCGGCTTCGAACTACTTCTACTCGACGTGGGGGGAGGAGGATGAGGCGCTTCCCGCGAGCGGCAAGCCACGCGTCGTCATCCTCGGCTCCGGGCCGAACCGGATCGGCCAGGGGATCGAGTTCGACTACTGCTGCGTCCACGCAGCGCAGACCTTCCGCGCCCTCGGCTACGAGGCAGTGATGGTCAACTGCAACCCGGAGACCGTCTCCACGGACTACGACACTTCCGATCGTCTGTACTTCGAGCCGCTCTCTCCCGAGGAGGTGCTCGCCGTCTGCGACCGCGAGCAGCCGATCGGTGTCGTGACGCAGTTCGGTGGCCAGACCCCGCTCCGACTCGCCCGTCACATCGAAGACGCCGGCTACCGGATCCTCGGCACGCCGCACGAGGCGATCGACCTCGCAGAGGACCGGGAGCGATTCGGCTCCCTCGCCGGCGAGCTGGGCGTTCGCTGCTCGCCGTGGGCGATCGTCTCGAACCTCGAGGAGGCGCTGGCCGCGGTCGAGGAGATCGGATACCCCGTGCTCGTCAGGCCCTCGTACGTGCTCGGAGGCAGGGCGATGCGGATCTGCTACGAGGACCTCCAACTCGAGACCGCGATGGCCGCGGTCCACGGACCCGTCCTGCTCGACCGCTTCGTCGAGAACGCGATCGAGCTCGACGTGGACGCGCTCTGCGACGGCGACGACGTGTACATCGGCGCCGTCATGCAGCACGTCGAAGAGGCCGGCGTGCACTCGGGTGACTCCGCCTGCGTGCTCCCCGCACCCTCCCTGACGCTGGCGGCGGCGCTCGAGGTCGAGCGCGTCGTCAAGCGGCTCGGCCCGGCGCTCGGAGTGGTCGGGCTCCTGAACGTGCAGCTCGCTATTGCCGACTCGACTGTCTACGTGCTCGAGGTCAACCCGCGCGCGTCGCGGACGGTCCCGTTCGCCAGCAAGGCGATCGGGGTGAATCTCGTGGACGCCGCCTGCCGCCTCGCGGCGGGCGCGAAGCTCCACGATCTCGACCTGCCCGTGCCGAGGCCCACGCAGGTGAGCGTGAAGGCTGCCGTCCTCCCGTTCTCCCGGTTCCCGGGCGCCGACCCGGTACTCGGTCCGGAGATGCGCTCCACGGGTGAGGTCATGGCAAGCGCTGCCGATCTCCCGACCGCGCTCGCGAAGGCGGAGCGCGCCGCAGGACGCCCGCTGCCGACGTCGGGAACCGCCTTCCTGTCCGTGCGTGACGAGGACAAGCCCGCGGCGGTCGCCGTGGCGGCCGCCCTTGCAGGTCTCGGGTTCGAGCTCGTCGCGACGGAGGGCACCGCTCGCACGCTCCGCGCCGCGGGGCTCGAGATCGACGAGGTGGCGAAGGTTGCCGACGCGGTCGGAGACGAGTCGACGGTCGTCGATCTCGTCCGGCGCGGCCGCTGCGACCTGATCATCAACACGCCGCAGGGCGGTGGCGCGCGTGCGGACGGCTATCTCATCCGTGAGGCGGCTCTCGTCGCGCGGGTGCCCTGCGTGACGACGATCTCCGGTGCCGCCGCCGCGGTCCACGCCATCGCGAACGCCCGGGCCGAGTCCGCGCTGTCCCTTCAGGAACGAATCGGCATCGAGGCCTGACGTGCCTGGTGACACGTTGTCACTCGGCGGTCGTGCCGCCCGGCGTGCGCTCCTTCCGGTGGTCGGACGAGAGGCGGTCGGGCCGTACACGCTGCTCCGGCTCGAGCGAGGTGAGCTGGAGCCCGGGATTCCCGGTCAGTTCTTCATGCTGGAGGCTCCGGGGCGGCTGCTCCCTCGTCCGATGAGCCTCTGCCAGGCGCCGCCTGGGGAGCTTTCATTCCTCATCGACCCCGTCGGGCCGGGAACGCGCGCTCTCTGCGATCTCCATCCGGGCGACGCGATCCGGGTTCTCGGACCACTCGGACACGGCTTCGACGTGGCCGTAGAACGACCGCTGCTCGTGGCGGGCGGGATCGGGATCGCGCCGATGCCCTACCTCGCTTCCTTGCTCGGCGAGCCGCCGACGCTTCTGGGCTTCCGAACCGAGCATCACGCCGTGGCCGCGCGCTTCCTACCTGGAGCCGAGGTCGTGGTCGAGCCGCGGCTCGTGACGGAGCTGATCCCCGAAGACCCCGGCGACGTCCTCGCCTGCGGCCCCGAGCGCATGCTCGAAGCTGTCCGCATGCTCGTCCCGGCTGCGCAGCTCGCCTGGGAAGCGCCGATGGCCTGCGGCTATGGCGCGTGTTACGGCTGCGTCGTCGAGGTCGACGGGCACTACGTACGCCTCTGCGTCGAAGGCCCCGTCTTGCGCGAGGCAGCGTGATGATCCCGATCCTCAACGCGTCTGGATGCCTCGACGCCCTGACTGCGCCAGGCGTCGCAGCGCAGCTCGACGCGTTCGTGACGAAGACCGTGACGCCGCTCCCGCGCGACGGAAACCCACCGCCCCGGATCGCCGAGACCGCGCACGGGATGCTGAACTCGATCGGGCTCCAGAACCCTGGGATCGACGCCTTCCTCCGGGATCATCTACCGACGCTCGAGGAGATCGGCGTGCCGATCTGGGTATCGGTCGGAGGATTCAGCGCAGACGACTACGCTCACGTCTGCGGTCTTCTGGACCGTTGCGACGCAGTCGCAACGGTCGAATTGAACCTCTCCTGCCCGAATGTCGAGGAGGCGCCGGAGACCTCGGCAGAGCTGGTCGGGGCGTCCCGACGGGTGACGAGCAAGCCCCTCTACGCCAAGCTCTCGCCGGCGACCTCGGATGTCGCGGAGACGGCGCGGGCAGTTGCCGGTGCCGGCGCCGACGGTCTCTCCCTCGTCAACACGATTCGGGGGCTCGAGCTCGATACGGCCACGCTTCGCCCGAAGCTCGCACGCGGGCCGGGCGGATACTCGGGGCCCGCACTCCGGCCGATCGCGCTTGCGTGCGTCTATGCCTGCGCGCGGAGTGTGGATCTGCCGATCGTCGGGATGGGCGGCGTCGTATCCGGAAGCGACGCGCTCGACCTCGTCGCCGCGGGTGCGAGCGCCGTCGCGCTGGGCACGATCCTCTTCTCGGATCCGTGGGCACCGACCCGTGTGCGGGAGGAGCTCGACGCCGCCGTGAGGTCACAAGGGGTGGCATCGGCAAGCGAGATTCGCGGCGCTGCGCACGAATCAACCTCTCCAGCTATTGCGTCGACAGGATTGACAACGCCAAAAGCCCTGCAAATGCTATGAAACATTCCCGCTTGACCACGGATGGAACCTTGGTAGACTCGTCCGGCTCATGGTCACGGCGAAGACGCACGCACAGGCGCCAGCGCGCTCCCTCGACCAGAGGATGGAGGCGCTCCAGCGAGCAAACGACGTTCGCGTGCGGCGTGCCCAGCTGAAGCGAGACCTGAAGGCCGGGCGGGAGAGCATCGAGGACATCCTGCTCGACCCACCCGAGTACGTGTCGACCGCGAAGGTCTTCGACATGCTCATGGCCGTCCCGAAGTTCGGCCGCGTGAAGGCGGCGCGGCTCCTCAACCAGTGCCGTATCAGTCAGTCGAAGACCGTCGGCGGTCTCTCCGAGCGCCAGCGGACGGAGCTCGTCGAGCTCTTCAACCACCGCACCTAGGGGCTTGATGTGAAAGCGAGCGCAGCGGCCGCGAAGCGGACGCCTTCAGGGATCTTCGCGCGACCGGAATTCCGTGCTAGCGAATTCCGGGCTTGCGCAAGGCCCTAGCCGCGGCGGTGCCTTCGCGGCCCGTTTTCGTCGTCACCGGGCCGTCTGGGGCCGGCAAGGGCACGCTGATCAAGGGACTCCTCGAACGCGTCCCTGGTCTCGAAGTCGCCGTCTCGGCGACGACAAGGGCTCAGCGCCCTGGTGAGATCGACGGACACGACTACTGGTTCCTCTCGGACGACGAATTCACCCGGCGCGTCGAGGCGGGAGCGTTCCTGGAGCACGTGCCCTACGTGTCGAGTCGCCGCTACGGCACGCTGCGCTCGGAGATCGAACGGATCTCTGGGGACGGTCGCATCTGCGTGCTCGAGCTCGAGCTCGAGGGGGCGCTCATGGTCCAGCGTGAGGTGCCCGGGAGCATCACGATCTTCATCGCCGCGGACGTAGCGGAGTTGGAGCGACGGCTGCGGGCCCGCGCGACGGAGAGCACGGGAGAGATCGGCGAGCGAATCGCCCTTGCGCGGGCGCAGCTCGAGCAGGCGCACCGATTCCGGTACATGGTCCGAAACGACGACGTCGAGCGTGCGACCTCGGTGCTCGCGGCGATCGTGGAGTGCGAGCTGGCTCGCGCAGGTACCATGAGCCGGCCATGATCCACCCACGCATCGACGAACTGCTCGAGAAGGTCGAAGGCTCGCGCTACGCACTCGTCATCGTCGCGGCCAAGCGCGCGCGACAGATCAACAACTACCACCATCAGCTCGGTGAAGGCATCGGCTTCGACGAAGCGCCGCCGCCCCTGATCGAATCCCGCTCGAAGAACTACCTCACGATGGCGATGGAAGAGATCGCGCGCGGGAAGATCACGTATCACGCTCCATCCGCCTGAGCGGAGGAATCGTGGCACGCGTCCTGCTCGGCGTCACCGGGGGGATAGCGGCCTACAAGGCGTGCACCCTCGTCCGCCTTCTCGTGCGGGCCGGACACGACGTCTATCCGGTGGTAACGCCCGGAGCCGAGCGATTCGTCACAGCTGAGACGTTCTTCGCGCTCGCCCGCCGGTCGCCGAGCGACGATCCGTACCCGCATCTCGAGCGGGCGGACATCCTCGTGGTCGCGCCACTTACGGCGAATACGCTGGCCCGGTTGGCACACGGACTGGCCGACGACCTGCTGACGGAAGCCGCCCTCGCTCACGACGGCCCCGTCCTCGTCGCGCCGGCGATGAACGTCCGGATGTGGGAGCACCCCGCGACGCAGGCGAACGTGGCCACGCTTCGAGCCCGGGGCGTCGAGCTCGTCGGCCCGGAGGAAGGAGAGCTCGCCGAGGGGGAGGCGGGAGTCGGGCGCATGGCGGAGCCCGAGGAGATCTTTGCGAGAGTCGAAGAGCTGCTCGGCGCGGGCGGACGCACTTCGAGCCTGCTGCAAGGGTTGCGCGTTCTCGTCTCTGCCGGCGGCACCCGCGAGCCGCTCGACGCGGTGCGCTTCATCGGCAATCGATCGTCGGGTCGGATGGGCGTGGCCATGGCGGAGGAGGCTCGCCGTCGAGGGGCAGACGTGACGCTCCTCGCGGCTAACCTCGCGGTTCCGCCACCCGCCGGCGTGACGGTTGTGGAGACGCCGACGGCGGTGGCGCTCGAGCGCGAGGCGCTCGCCCGGTCCGATGCGGACGTCATCGTCATGGCCGCCGCTGTGGCGGACTACAGGCCTCGCGCCCCGTCGGAGGCGAAGCGCCGCAAGGACGGAGAGCCCTGGAACGTCGAGCTCGAGCCCACGTCCGATGTGCTCGCCGCACTGGGCGGCGCCCGCACGCCCGGGCAGGTGATCGTGGGCTTCGCGGCCGACGACGGCGCGTCCGGCCTCGCACGCGCGCGAGAGAAGCGGATCGCGAAGTCCGCCGACCTCGTGGTCTTCAACGACGTGAGTCGGGCGGACATCGGCTTCGATGCACTGGACAACGAGGTGGTCCTCGTCTCGGAGACGGGTGAGCGAGGGATCGGCAAGGCGCCCAAGCGGGTGGTCGCCGCCGCGGTCCTCGACGAGGTGGAGCGAGTACTCTCGACGAGATGACCGACGGCACTCGCGCGGGCGAGGCAGTCACGTCTGACTCGGCGGCGGACGTCGTCGAGCGCGTGGTCGCGAATCTCGAGCTCGCCGTCAGAGCGCCGCGCGCCACTCTGGAGCTCTGCGTGCTCGGACTGCTCGCCGAGGGACACCTGATCATCGAGGACTTCCCGGGTGTCGGGAAGACGATGCTCGCGAAATCGCTCGCGCGGTCGCTGCACCTCTCGTTCTCGCGGCTCCAGTTCACGCCTGATCTCCTTCCGACGGACGTGACCGGCGTGAACGTCTTCAACCAGAAGGCGAACGAGTTCGAGTTCAAACCCGGCCCGGTCTTCGCCAACGTGCTCCTCGTCGACGAGATCAACCGCGCGTCGCCGAAGACACAGTCCGCCCTGCTCGAGGCGATGCAGGAGTCGCAGGTCACGATCGACGGCGTGACGTACGGTCTCGAGCCGCCGTTCCTCGTCATCGCCACACAGAACCCGATCGAGTACGAGGGGACGTACCCGCTCCCGGAGGCCCAGCTCGACCGCTTCACCGCGCGGCTCTCGCTCGGATACCCACCGCTCGCAGAGGAGGTGCTGATGCTCGCGGAGCAGACGACGGCGCCTCCGCTCGACCGGCTCGAGGCAGTCGCCGACCGCGCCGACGTGCTTGCGGCAATCCACGCTGCACGCACGGTGTACGTCGAGGAGAGCGTGGGGGAGTACGTCGTCGCGATCCTTCGGCACACACGCTCGAGCCCGCGTCTGGCACTCGGCGCGAGCCCGAGGGCAGGGATCGCGCTCCTCCGGATGGCGAAAGCGCGAGCCGTCGCCGCGGCCCGGGACTACGTCCTTCCGGAGGACGTACAGGCGGTGGCCGCTGCCGTTCTCCCGCACCGCTTGATCGTCGCGCCAGAGGCACGGGCCGCGGGCGCCCGAGGGGAGGACGCCGTCGAGGAGGCGCTCGCCGCGACGCCGGTTCCGGCATGAGGCGCTGGGGAGGCGCGTTCGCTCTCGGCATCGGGGTCACCGCCGCAGCGCTGGCGTTCGGCTCGCGCTCGCTCGAGGTCGTGGGACTCGGGCTGCTCGTCGCTGCCGGAGCGACGCGAGCATGGGCTGGGCTCGTTCGCGGGCCGGTGACGGTGACGTACGTCGTGGAGCCCCCACCCGCGACCGAGGGCGACCGCGTTCGGCTCACGATCGAAGCGCGCCGCGAGTCCCGCGTCCCCGTTGGCTCGTTCGTCGCCCGCGGCGTGCTCGGACGGCTCGGCGAGCACGAGTGCCGCCTCCGGGGACACCGGCGCGTAGCGAGGGGCGAGCTCGATCTCGGAGAGCTCCCTCGGGGAAGGTTCCCCCTCTCCGAGCGCCGTCTCGTGCTCGGGGACTTCCTCGGCCTCGAGACTGTCGGCGTCCCGCTCAGCGCCGATGGCATCGCCGTCGTCGTACATCCTCGCCTTGTCGCGCTTGAAGCCTTGTTCAGTGACGCCGGACGGCTCGGTGGCGAGGGCCGGCGCCTTCTGCTCCGTCGTCCGGCGGGGTTCGACTTCCACTCCGTGCGCGAGTACGAGCAGGGTGAGTCGCTGCGGCGCGTGCACTGGCCGACGAGCGCGCGGCGCGGCCAGCTCATGGTGAAGCAGCTCGAGGACGCACCACGCGACAACGTGGTTGTCCTTCTCGACTGCGATCCGGCCGGAGCGGCCGGCGAGCCCCCCGACTCGAGCTTCGACGCCGCGGTTCGCGCGGCGGGCTCGATCCTCCTGGCGCACGCGAGCCGGGGCCGCACGGCGGCGCTCGTCACCACCCGGAGCGAGGGCGATGCGATTCATCTGCGCTCGGCCGAGACCGACCTCGACGCGGCTCTCGGCGCGCTCGCAGCCGCCGAACCCGATGCGAGCCACGGACTTGCTCGATGCCTGGGCCTCGAGCAGTCGCCCGTGGTCCGGGCCGGAGAGCTCGTCGTCGTGACCGCGACTCTCGAGCCCGCGGCGGTGGCTGCTCTCCTCGGTACTGCGGCGCGACGGCTCGTCTCGGTCGCCTGGATCGACGCGCCGAGCTTCGCCTCGCGTCCGACGCGGGCGAATCCAGGCGTGCTTCGACTCTCGGCAGCAGGGATTCCCGTCGCTGTCGTCCGGCGCGGAGACGACCTTGCCACTGTGCTCGGAGGTCGGCGCACGGAGGCCTTCGCTCATGGCTAGGAAGTCCGCAGCCTGTCTGCTACCGGCAGTCGTCATCTGTGCCGCGTGGCTCCGAATCGAGGACCCTCGCTTGGCCGGGGAGGCGCTCGCGGTCGCCGCACTGGCGCTGGTCCCAGCTCTCCTTCCACGCTGGCGTCTGCGCGCGCCGGCTCTCGCCGGTGCGGCCGCCGGGGCTCTGTGGCTGTCGTTCGGGGCCCAGCCGTGGGAGTTGCTGCCGTTCCGCGACGAGCACGTCCTCCAGCCGACTCTCGAGTCGCTCGGCCTCGGCGCCGGCGACTTCTACGGCGTCGTGCTTCCGTTCGACCCTTTGCGGAACCCGGAGATGCACTCAGTGCTCCTTCTCGCGATCTTCGGGTTCGTGGCCCTTGTGGCGCTCCTCGTCGCCTCGGAGCGGCCATTCAGCGCCGCTGCCGTCACGGTCGCGGCGATCGGCTGGCCGGCGACACTCCTCGATGCGGGCGCCGCTGCGCTCGGCGCGGTCGCGCTCGCGGCCGTTCTGTGGATCTTCCTCGTGCTCCGAGCGCGCACCGTGAGCACGGTGGCCGTCGGAGCGCTCGCTTCCGTTCTCGTGATCGCGAGCGCAACCTGGGTGTCAACGGCGACGACGTTTACTCAGCAGGCGGCCCTCGAGTGGGAGAAGTGGGACTTCCGCGGTCTTCCCGCAAAGGCCCTGGGAGTCCGTTTCGTGTGGGACGCGAACTACGACGGGATCAGCTTTCCGCCGACGAAGACGGTCGTCCTCGAGATCGAGGGTCCGGAGCGGGCGGGGTACTGGCGGGCGTCGACCCTCGACCTGTTCACCGCCGACCGCTGGATCGAGGAGCTGTTCCCCAGGCTCATCGCCGATGCCCACCGAGCGGTTCCGCTCGATCGACTGGCGCCACCGCGAGCGCGAAATCGTAGCAACTGGGTCGAGCAGCGGGTCAAGGTGAAGGCTCTGGTGGACGATCGCGTCGTCGCGGCGGGAACTCCCGTCGCCCTCGACGGGCCGTCGCTCGGAACCGTCTTCTACCTTTCCGGTGGCGTCGTGCGGGCGCGACGTTCACTCGACGCCGGCACCCGGTATCACGTATGGAGCTACGTGCCCGATCCGTCACCGGCCGCGCTCGCAGCCGCTCCGGCACGCTATCCGGAGGAGACGCGCCGCTTCCTGACGATCTGGGGGCAGCTCCTCTCGCCGTTCGGCGAGGTGGGACGAGACTCGCGCATGGAGGAGCTCCTCGGCGATCCGCAGTACGCGGCCTTCGGCGCCTATCGGCCCTTGTACGACGAGGCTCGGCGCATCACGGCGGACGCTGAAAACCCCTACACGGCCGTTCTCGCCATCGAGTCGTGGTTCAGGCGCGAAGGCGGGTTCCGCTACGACGAGCAGCCGCCGAGATCGCTCGACCTCCCGCCGCTCGTTCACTTCGTCACCGTCACGAAGGCGGGCTACTGCCAGCACTACGCGGGCGCGATGGCGGTCATGCTTCGCCTTCTCGGCATTCCGTCGCGCGTCGCGGTGGGCTTCACGAGCGGAATCTACGGCGGAGGCGCGTGGAAGGTCACCGACCACGACGCGCACGCCTGGGTGGAGGCCTGGTTCCCGAACCACGGGTGGGTCCCGTTCGACCCGACTCCAGGGCGTGGGACGTTCGCGGGGATCTACTCGTTCGCGTCCGAGAACGCACAGGCCGTCGCAGCGCTGGGCCGCGGGGAGCTCGCGCGGCAGGCGTCCGTGACCGACCGTCGACAGCGGGACGGTGCCAGTGTCCCGATCGACGTCGGCATCGCGAACGAGCAGGCGCCATCTCTCATCGGCGTCGCTCTCGCGGTCGGTGCACTGTGGGCGCTCGGGGTGGGAGTCGGGAAGGCAGGCGTCCGCCGCGCCCGCTATCTGACGCGCGATCCGCGGCGAGTCGCGACAGCGAGTCGCAGGGAGCTCGAGGCATTCCTCCGCGACCAGGGAGTTTTCGTCGCGCCGAGCGCCACGCTGGGATCCCTGCAGCACGCCGTTCAGCAGGAGCTCGGTCTCGACGGCCGATCGTTCGCCGCGGCAGCGGCGCGCGCGCGGTTCGGCCCGCCGGTTGACGCAGAGCAGGGCGCCCGAGCAGCGCAACGGGAGCTGCGGGCTCTGCTCAAGCGGATTCGGGGCGAGCTCTCCCCGTGGGCGCGATTCCGCGGATTCGTCTCCCTGCGATCGCTCCGCGGCGGGTGGCAGGGATGACGGACACCTACGAGCTGTTTCAGCTCGGCCGGAAGCATCTACGGAGTGGTATGGCAGCGCAGGCGACTGTCCCTCTCGAGAAGGCCAAGCGGCGAGAGCCGCGGTCCCGCTCGATCCGAGAAGCGCTGGGGATCGCGTACTTCCGAATCGGGCGCTGGGAGGAGGCAGAGGCGGAGTTCCGGGCACTCGTCGAGCTCCACCCGGCCGACGAGTTCGCCCACTACGCGCTCGGCCGTGCCCTCGTGAACCAGGGTCGCCGCCGCGAGGCGACTCCGCACCTCAAGCTCGCACGATCGCTCCGGCCGCGGACGACCGGTGACGGCGACGCCCTCGACTAGTCTTGCTTGCGCAAGACCGGAATCCGCTAGCGCGGATTCCGGTCGCGCGAAGATCCCTGAAGGCGGCCGCTTCGCGGCCGCGGCGCTTCTCCCGTTCGACTCCGCTCGCGCGGATTCCGCTTGCGCGAAGACCCTGAGGGCAGCCGCGAAGCGGCCGCGGCGCTCGTCTTTCACAGCGAGCGTTAGCTGTCGTCGCCGAGAACGCGCTGAAGCTCGGAGAGTGTCGTGACACCCTCGAGGCAGGCGCGGATGCCGTCCTCGCGCAACGTGCGCATGCCTGCAGCCGCGGCGGCCCACTCGATCTTCTTCGCCGAGGCGCCGTCCGAGACGAGCTCCCGGATGTCGTCGGTCACGACGAGCACCTCGAAGATACCGACGCGTCCACGGAAGCCCGTCCCGTCACACGTCTGGCACCCCCGCCCACGGGCGAGCAGCCGCGGCCGAGCGGCGTCAGAGGGCTGTCCGAGTTCGGCGAGATCGCCTCCGACGCGTAGTGGGTCTCTCTGCAGTCGGTGCACACGCGGCGTACGAGGCGTTGCGCCACCACACCGTTGAGTGCTGCCGCGACGACGGTCGGCTCGAGCCCCATGTCCGTGAGACGCCGGATCGCGGTCGCGGCACTCGGGACGTGAAGAGCAGTGAGGACGTGGCGGCCCGAGAGAGCGGCCTGGAAGGCGATCTCCGCCGTCTCGCGGTCGCGGACCTCGCCCACGAGCAGGACGTCGGAGTCGGTGTCGAGGATCCTGCGGAGCCCTTGCGCGAAGGTCAGCCCTGCTGTCTCGTCGACGGCGACCTGGTCGACCCCATGCAGGAGACGCTCGACGGGATCCTCGATCGTCACGGCCACGCGATCGGGGGTGTCGAGGACATCCAGAGCGGCGTAGAGCGTCGTCGTCCCGCTTCCGACCGGGCCGCACGCAACTACGGCTCCCGACGGTCTGTCGACTGCATGCCGGAGGGCTTCTGCACTGTCGGGCGCCAACCCGAGCTCGTCGAGCGAAGTCGGCGAGGCCGAGCGTTCGCCGGTGAAGAACGTGACCTTGTCCCCATGCATCGTCGGGACGACGTGCGTCCTCATGCCGGCCGTGCCTTCGAGCCCCGAGACCAGCGTGATCTGGTCGGCTTTCGAGACCGTGCCCAACTCGCGGACGAAGCTGTCGATGCGAGCTCGGACCACAACCTCGTCGGCCTGCGGTGAGAAGTGGATCGAGGAGGCGCCGAGGGCGAGAGCGTGAATCGATTGCGGACTCGAGGTCGTCGCGCAATGTCGGCTCGGATACGTCTTCGGTGAGGAAGGATTCGTCGACGTCGTCGGCTAGCGACGTCTCGGCCGGCAGGACAGCCGCGAGATCGTCGGTGAGCGAATCCGATGCGTCGTCCTCGTGTGCGTCGAGCTCGTCGTGGATGAGCGCGAGCTCGGTTGCCCACGTGGGCGCCGGGTCGACGACGAAGTGGGGGAGCACGTCCTGCTCACCCACGATCTCTCGAGCATCTTCGACTGCGACCGGCTCACCGGCGTCCACGTCGAGATCGACCGTCAGCTCGACCTCGGCCTCCTGCTCAGCCTGATCGACGTCTGATGTCGAGTCGGGGGCGTGGACCGACCGGAGGACCGCGTCGATCGCGTCCGAAGCGGCGACCACGAAGGTCAACGGAGCTCCGAGCGCACGATGCAGCTCGTCCGAATAGAAGACGTTCGTCGGATCCGCGATCGCAACCTCGAGGGAGCCGTCCTCGTGGACGGCGATCGGGACGGCGGGGTACTGCCGCGCGATCTGCTCCGGGAGACGTATGGCCGTCGCGTCGTCGGGCGGTGTCGAGGGTGCAGAGCTCTCCGGATGAAGCTCGGCGACGACGCTGTCCGCGTCGGTCGCCTCGGTCAGGTCGGCGACGACGACGGGCTCGGCAGGACGGTCGTGGACGAACGCGATGGCGGCTTCGATTGCATCCGATCCGACGACCGCAACTGTGGGGCAGAGCCGAGGGCCCGACGAAGCTCGTCCGAGAAGACGACATGTTCCGCCACGAGCCGTGCTACCTGGGTCTGGGTCACGGCACCTCGCTCGATGAGGATCTCGCCGAGCCGGCGGCCGGAGACCCGCTGCTGGCGAGTGTCGCGCTGCTCGTCGAGGATCGCCTCGAGATCCTCCTTCGTGGCGAGACCGTCCCGCATGAGTAGAACTCCGAGCGCGGGCCAGGGGTGAGGGGCAGCTCCCACTCGCGGAAGGCATCGGCCGAATGCACCTCGTCCTTTACTGCCGCGAGAATCATGGAGTGCGCGCCGTCGTGCAACGAGTGCGTCACGCTTCGGTGACCGTCGAGGGAGAGGTCGTCGGAGCGTGCTCCGCTGGCGTCCTCGTACTGCTCGGAGTTGCGGACAGCGACAGCGCCGGCACGGCCGAGCGACTCGCCGGGAGGGTCGCTCGCCTTCGCATCTTCGACAACGCGGACGGGCGGTTCGACCTGTCGCTCCTCGACGTCCGAGGGGAGGCGCTCGTCGTGAGCCAGTTCACGCTCATCGCGGATAGCAAAGGTCCGAAGGGAACTCGACCCGACTTCTCGAAGGCAGCACGGCCCGAGGTCGCGGAGCCGCTCTACGAGCGATTCTGCGAGACGCTACGCGAGCAGGGGGTACCGGTCCAGACGGGCGTGTTCGGTGCGCGGATGCAGATCACGCTCGTGAACGACGGGCCCGTGACGATCATCATCGACGTCTGAGTCCGGCCACGTCGTGGACTGTCACGCCGGGCCACAACTCGGACGCGGGCTGCTACTCCCACCAGAAGGCTTCGCCCAGCACCAAGAAGGCGAGGAACGCGGGAAACGCGCACAGCGGCAACCACAGCAACGTCCACCGCTCACGCCTGATCTTCGCGACGATCGCCAGCGCGAACGCAGCGAGAGAGCCGAACAGCCCGGGGCCGAGGGCCATGACCGCGACGAGAAACCCGACCCAGTTGTCCTCGATCGCGTCCCAGCCTCCGAAGCCATACGCGATGGCAAACACGATGATCGACGTGGCGATCGTCGCCACGGAGGCAGCCGACAACCCGACTGCCCAGCGGGCCAAGCGGCTATGAGGCTGCCCGTAACCGGTTGCCGCAGGAATCTGACCTGGAATCGGAGCGACTGTCATCCAACTCACCTCCAGCTCCAATGTTGCACAGCCCGGCGCGATGCACATCGGTATTTGCAGGCACGTGTCGGACGTGTCGGCTCCCCGGCACGGCGTCGGATGGACGCTCATCGCGGATACGCGCAAGGGAACCGACCCAGCTTCACGGATGCGGCGCCTCCCGAGGCCGCGGAGGCCTTGTACCTGACGTTCTGTGCCGCACTCGAGCGCGAAGGCATCCATGTCGCTCGCGGTGCCTTCGGCGAGCGAATGGAGGTGGCGCTGACGAACGACGGTCCGGTGACGATCGTTCTGGACGTGTAACGAGGGATACGAAGCAGGGCTTCCGAGCCGCGCGGTGCTATCCTGGGGGCACCACATTTCACCGGTTTCACTGAAATGGGCGCCCGGCGCCCATTCTTTGTGTGAGGGATCGAATGACGACGACGTACACACGAGAGCGCACCCTCCAGGACGAGATCGCCCCTGCGGTCGAGGAGCGCGTGCCCGGAATCGAAGTGCTGGCAGTCGAGCTCCTCTCACCAGGCCGGTTCTGCGTCTACGTCGATCATCCCGATGGGGTCGACCATGCCCTCTGCGAGCGCGTGACGCGGGTTCTCGATGCCTACCGGGCCGCCTACACGATCGACGTCTCCTCGCCGGGGCCGGAACGTCCACTTCGGAAGCGTGCGCACTTCGAGTCCGTCGTCGGGCGGCGCGTCGCGCTGCGCACAGGCATCGAGATCGAGGGCAGAAACAGATTCCGCGGTGAGGTGATCGAGGCCGGAGACGACGCCGTCATGCTCGAGATCGCCGACGCCGGGCCGCTGCGAATCCCGTACGAGGCGATCGTACGGGGCAATCTGATCGACGAGGGGTTGAGGACATGAGCCAGGAGATCATCGAAGGCATTCACGCGATCGAGAAAGAGAAGGGGATCGACGAGGGGATCCTCATCACCGCGCTCGAGGACGCTCTGAAGGCCGCGTACAAGAAGACGCCCGGGGCGACGCGCCACGCCGAGGTCAAGCTCGACATGGACGGCGAGTTCCGCGTCTACGGGATCGAGATTCCCGATGACATCGAGACGCGCCTCGTCGAAGAGGCGCGTGAGGCGCGCATCCAGGAGCTCGAGCAGATCGAGGACGAGACAGGCGAGCGTCAGCACACGCTGATCGCCGACGAGGACCTCGAGCTCGACTGGTCGCAGGTGCCTCCGAGCCAGATCGTCCGAACCGACGTCACGCCGGACAACTTCGGCCGGATCGCCGCCCAGACCGCGAAGCAGGTCATCCAGCAGCGCATCCGGGAGGCTGAGCGGGCGATCATGTACGACGAGTACGTCGATCGCCAGGGTGAGGTCGTGACCGGGATCGTCCAGCAGGCCGGCGACCGCAACAATGTGCTGGTCGACCTCGGGCGTGTCGAAGCGCTCCTCCCGCGCTCGGAGCAGGTCGACGGAGAGCGCTATGAGCAGGGCAGCAGGATCAAGGCCGTCATCGCCGAGGTTCGCTCGGGGACGAAGGGGCCCCAGGTGATCCTCTCCCGCCGGGATCCGGAGATCATCCGCGCGCTCTTCGAGCTCGAAGTGCCCGAGATCGCGGACGGGTTGGTCGAGATCAGGGGCGTGGCCCGTGAGCCGGGCTACCGGTCGAAGATCGCCGTCGAATCCCACATGCAGGGAGTCGATCCCGTCGGTGCCTGCGTCGGCCCGCGCGGGTCGCGCGTACGGATGGTCGTCTCCGAGCTGCGCGGCGAGAAGATCGACATCATTCCGTGGAACACGGAGCCGGCTCGGTTTGTCGCCAAGGCGCTCTCGCCGGCTCGTGTACGCGAGGTCTACATCGACGACGAGACGCGCGAGGCGACCGTCATCGTCCCGAACGATCAGCTCGCGCTCGCGATCGGCAAGGAGGGGTTGAACGCCCGCCTCGCCACACGACTCACCGGCTGGAAGATCGACATCCAGTCCGAGGCCGAGTTCGCACAGGCGGAAGCCGAGGCGGCGTTTGCGGGTGCCGAGAACGACGAGGAGTACTCCGGCCGCTGCGCTGCGGTGCTCTCCAACGGGAAGCGCTGCCCGAATGCGTCACTTCTCGGCTCGCGCTACTGCGGTGTCCCGGCGCATCAGGCTCTCACCGCTGTCGAGGTCGCCGCCGAGGTCGTTGCCGAGGACATCGAGGTCGCGGCGGTGCTCGAAGCGGTTGTCGAGGAGGATCTCGCAGCCGGGGAGATCACGCTCGAGGAGGCCGAAGAGCTTGACGCGACCGTCGAGGAGACCGCAGCTGAAATCGAGGAGAACGAGGCCCGCGAGGATGCGTAACTCCCGCCGGCGAGGCTCCGGGTGGCGACGCGAACACCTCTACACTGACCTTTGATGGCCGACGGACGCAACAGACCGAATCGCCCCATTCGCCCCCGGGGGGGACCCGGCGGGCGGAAGCGGCGCGTGGTCATCGAGGGCGGTGGCGCCAGAAGCCAGGGAAGACAGGCTCGCGACCGCGGCACCGGCCCCCCGCAGCCCCGCCAGCCGCCTGCCCCGCCGCCGACCGGCCCCATCTCGGTCGAGTCCGGTGTCACGGTCAAGGATCTCTCGCAGGCGCTCGGCGTCCCGATGCCCGAGCTCATCAAGATCCTCATGTCCCTCGGCCAGATGAGGACGGCCACGCAATCGCTGTCCGACGAGGAGGTCGAGGTCATCGCATCGGAGCTCGAGCGCGAGATCACGATCAAGCGCGCTGCGGAGGAAGAGCTCGAGCCCGCCGAGTACGACGACAGAGACGAGGATCTCGTCCCGCGGCCCCCCGTCGTGACGATCATGGGGCACGTGGACCACGGGAAGACCACCCTGCTCGACGCAATCCGAGAGACCTCCGTCGTCGAGACCGAGGCCGGGGGGATCACGCAGCACATCGGCGCTTACCAGGCCGACGTCGACGGGCGGAAGATCACGTTCCTCGACACCCCGGGCCACGAGGCGTTTACGGCGATGCGCGCCCGCGGCGCGAAGGTGACGGACATCGCGGTCCTGGTCGTTGCAGCCGACGACGGGGTCATGCCACAGACCAAGGAGTCGATCTCCCATGCCCGTGCGGCCGAAGTGCCCATCGTCGTCGCCGTCAACAAGATGGATGTGCCCGACGCGAACGTCGATCGTGTGAAGAGCGAGCTCGCCGCCGAGGGGCTTCAGCCCGAGGACTGGGGTGGGACGACGCAGTTCTCCGCCGTGTCCGCGAAGCAGAAGGACAACCTCGCCGACCTCCTGGAGAAGATCCTCCTGGTCGCCGACGCAGAGCTGGATCTTCGTGCGAACGCCGGCACCGAGGCCTCCGGTGTCGTGATCGAGTCACGTCTCGACGTGGGACGGGGTCCGGTCGCGACGGTGCTCGTCCACCGGGGCACGCTGCACGTCGGTGACGCCGCTGTTGCCGGCGACGCCTCCGGGAAGGTGCGTGCGCTCTACGACTACCGCGGCGAGAAGGTGAAGGACGCGAAGCCGGGAGATCCGGTCGAGATCCTCGGGTTCGACCACCCCCCGGCCGCGGGCGAGTTCGTCCGTGTGGTCGAGCACGAGCGCCAGGCGAAGCATCTCGCGAACATCCGCGCAGAGCGTCTTCGCCGTGAGCAGCTCGCGCAGCGCCCGCGGCGGCGCGTGTCCCTCGAGACGCTCCACGACGACCTTCGGGCCGGCGAAGTACAGGACCTCAACATCGTGCTCAAGGGCGACGTCCAGGGGTCGGTGGAGGCGCTGCTCGGAGAGCTGCAGAAGATCCAGCACCCCGAGGTGCGGGTGACCGTCATCCACACGGGAGTGGGCGGGATCACCGAGAACGACGTAAACCTCGCCTCCGCTTCCGACGCGCTCGTCGTCGGGTTCAACGTCCGCCCGAGCGCGGACGCGCGCACTCTCGCAGAGCGTGAGGGCGTCGACATCCGCACGTACCGCGTCATCTACCAGCTCACCGAGGACATCCAGAAGGCGCTCGTCGGGATGCTGTCGCCGGTGCAGACGGAGGAGACGCTCGGAGAGGCGGAGGTGCGGGCGCTCTTCAAGGTCTCGAGGCTCGGCACGATCGCCGGGTGCATGGTCACGAGCGGGGTGGTCCGCCGCGGCGCAAAGGTGCGAGTCGTCCGCGACGGTACGGTCGTCTACGAGACGTCGATCGCGCAGCTCAAGCGCTTCAAGGACGACGCGCGAGAGGTGAGCGAGGGCTTCGAGTGCGGCATCCTCCTCGACGGCTTCAACGACGTGAAGGAAGGGGACGTCCTCGAGGCCTACGAGACACGCCAGGTCGAGCGTACGGAGCTCGACGAGCCGCCCGTCGCCGCTACGCCGGCAGTCGCCGACAACGAGTAGCACGCCTGCGGCCGTGGCGACCGGCTACGTCGGAATCCTGACCGTCGAGCTCCACTTTCCCGAGAGCGGGTCTCTCAAGGGCAAGCGCAAGTACGTGAAGTCCGCGAAGGCGCAGCTGCACGAGCGGTTCGGGGCATCCGTGGCGGAGGTCGACCACCACGACCTCTGGCAGCGCTCGTCCCTGACCGTCGCGTGCACCGCAAGAGCGCACGGCGAGCTGCACGAGCTCCTCGACGCGGTCGTGCGCTACCTCGGCTCGCAGGACTTCGAGCTCCTGCGGGCCGATCGGGAGGTGATCGTCCCTGGCGAGCGCTGAACGAAGGCGCCGGGTGAACGAAGCGATCCGGAAGGTGCTCTCGGACGCGCTTCCGACTCTGAAGGACCCGAGGATCGGCTTTGTCACCGTGACCGGCGTTCGCGCGACGACCGATCTCTCGCAGGCGACGGTGTTCGTGAGCGTGCTCGGCACGGAGAACGACAGGCAGCGCACGCTCGAGGGTCTCCAGGCGGCGCACGGGGTGCTTCAGGCTCGGGTCGGACGCGAGCTCGGCACGAGGCGGACCCCGGTCCTGTCGTTCGAATACGATCCCGCGATCGAGCGCGGTGTTCGTCTCACGAAGCTGATCGACGAGCTTGCGCCCGAGGATCCAGATGGCGGAAGCTGACATCCAGGCGGTCGTAACCGCCCTCCGGGAGAACGACCGCTTCGTCGTGACCTCTCACGAGGCTCCCGACGGAGACGCGCTCGGGTCGATGCTCGCCACGGAGCTCGCGCTTCGACAGTTGGGGAAGGACGACACGCTGATGTTCCTCGGCGGACCCGCGCCGCTCCCGAGGGAGTATCGGTTCCTCGAGCTTCACGAGCGCGGCTTGCTGCGGCAGCGCCCAGCGGACTTCGGCGAGCGCGTCCTCGTCGCGGTCGACTGCGCGAGCGCGAACCGCGTCGGCGCGGAGGCCGGGCTCGTCGAGCTCGCGCCTTTCACCGTGAACATCGACCACCATCACGACAACCCCCGCTTCGGGGACGTCAACCTGATCGTGGAGGACGCCTCGTCGACCGGGGAGGTGCTCGCTGACGTCTTTCACGAGCTCGGCGTCGAGCTGACACCGGAGATCGCCGAGGCGCTCTATATCGCCCTCGTCACGGATACGGGGCGCTTCCAGTACGCGAACACGACACCCAAGGCACTGCGGCTGGCCGCCGATCTCGTGGAGGCCGGCGCCGATGTGGACCGCGTCTTCCAGGGCGTGTACGAGAACGTCCAGTTCGCCAAGCTCAAGCTGCTCGCTCGTGCCCTCGACCGGGCGCGGGTGCTCGAGGGCGGCGAGATCGTCGTCTCGCACCTCCTGCGGGACGACTTCGAGGCGGTGGGCGCAACGGAGCCCTACTCCGAGGGGATCATCGACGTCCTGCGCTCGGTGGAGGGCGCACTCGTCTCGGCGCTCATTCGCGAGCCGCCCCGGGACGGCGCCCCGGCGCGCAAGGTGTCGCTCCGCTCATCCGTGGACGAGGTCGACGTGAGCGCGATCGCGCGCAAGTCCGGCGGCGGCGGGCATCGAGCGGCCGCTGGGTTCTCGAGCGACCTCTCGGTCGACGAGATCACGGAGTTCATCGTCCGCGAGGTCGTAGCCCAGGTCGGTACAGCCGCGGAGCGGTGATCCGTGCCGCCGCGGGCCCTCACCCCGAGCGGGATCATCCTCGTGGACAAGCCCGCGGGGCCGACCTCGTTCGACATCGTCGCAGCTGTCCGGCGGCGCACGGGTGCTCGCACCGGGCACGCGGGGACGCTCGATCCGTTCGCAAGCGGGCTCCTCCTGCTCCTCTCGGGGGCGGCAACAAGGCTGCAGCCGCATTTCGTCGGCCTCACGAAGCGCTACTTGACCGAGATCGACCTCTCCGGGCGGACGTCGACGGGCGATCCCGAAGGTGAGATCGTCGAGGAGCTCGTGTCGCCGAGCCCTCTCGAGCTCGAGGAGCGCCTGAGCGCGCTGCAGGGAGAGATCGAGCTTCCGATCCCGGCGGCGTCCGCCGTGAAGATCGCCGGCGAGCGCGCGTATCGGCTCCACCGCCGGGGCGTCGTGGTCGAGATGCCCGTCCGGAAGATGCACGTCCACGAGCTCCGGCTCGAGGAGTACGAGGACGGCGTGGCCCGTCTCGATCTCCTGGTCTCGTCGGGCACGTACGTGCGCGCCATCGCCGAGGCGCTCGGCGGGCACTGTCGGACGCTGCGCCGGACGGAGATCGGGCCGTTCGTGATCGGGGAGGCGGATCCCGAACGCCTGATCGCGCCCGAAGACGCGCTCGCGAGGCTAGGGTGAACGTCGTTCGCGCTCCGTCGGAGCTCGAGCGCAAGCCGCGCGCGGTCGCGATCGGCAGCTTCGACGGCGTCCACCGGGGACATGCCTCCGTGCTCGAGGCAGCCTGCGCGACCGGGCTGGCTCCGACCGTCATCACCTTCGATCCTCACCCGCGTGTCGCACTCGGCAACAAAGTCGAGCTGCTGACCACCCTCGAGCGGCGGCTCGAGCTGTTCGAGGAGGCGGGCATCGAGAGCGCGCTCGTTGCGGCTTTCACGCCTGAGCTGCAGCGGCTCGCCCCCGAGGAGTTCGCCGAGCGCTTCTTGCGGGCGATCGGCACCGAAGTTGTCGTTGCGGGCGAGGACTTCCGATTCGGCGTCCGGCGGTCGGGTGATCTCGCCCTCCTCCGACGCCTCGGGTTCGACGTCGTGATTCCGAGTGAGATCGAAGGCGTGTCCTCGACGACGATCAGAGCTGCGCTCGCCGAGGGAGACGTCATCGGTGCGGCAGCGATGATCGGCCGGCCGTTCGAGCTCGACGGGACAGTCGTCGCCGGCGACCAACGAGGCGGGACGCTCGGCTATCCGACGGCCAATCTCCGCCTCGAGCCCGACCTCGCCTGCCCGCGCTACGGGATCTACGCGGGAGCGGCGCGTGGATACCGCGTTGCGGTCTCGATCGGGACGAACCTGCACTACGGTGGCACCGAGAGGCGAATCGAGCCGTATCTCCTGGACTACGACGGTGACCTCTACGGCCAGCGGCTCGTGGTCGAGCTCTGGGAGCGGCTTCGAGACGAAGCGGCGTTCGACTCCGAGGGGGCGCTCGTCGAGCAGATCGCGAGGGACGTGGAGGCGACAAGGACGGCGCAGAGACCGGGATCAGACCCGTAGGGTCTGACCCCGGCGCCGACAACTAACGTTCCGGTCGTGGCGGGCCAGAACGGACAGCCGTTGATCCAGGCGCGCGGGCTCGTCAAGCGGTTCGGGGAGCTGACCGCGGTCGACGCGATCGACTTCGACCTCCAGCGCGGCGAGGCCTTCGGCTTCCTGGGCCCGAACGGCGCCGGGAAGACGTCGACAATGCGCATGATCGGGTGCGTCTCGCCCGTGACGGAAGGGACTCTGCGCGTGTTCGGCCTCGACCCGGCCCGCGACGGGGTGAAGATCCGCGGCCGCCTCGGCGTCGTGCCCCAGCAGGACACGCTCGACATGGAGCTGACGGTTCGCGAGAACATCGTCATCTACGGGCGGTACTTCGGGCTCCCTCGGAGGGAGCTCGGCGCCCGCGCGGACGAGCTCCTCGAGTTCGTCGAGCTCACGGAGCGGGCGAACGACAAGGTCGAGCCGCTCTCCGGCGGGATGAAGCGCCGGCTTACGATCGCCCGCTCGCTCGTCAACGACCCTGAGGTCATGCTGCTCGACGAGCCCACGACCGGTCTCGATCCGCAAGCGAGGCACGTCGTCTGGGATCGTCTCTACCGGCTGAAGCGGCAGGGGGTAACGCTGGTCTTGACCACGCACTACATGGACGAGGCGGAGCAGCTCTGCGATCGCCTCGTCGTCATGGACAAGGGGAAGATCGTCGCCGAGGGCTCGCCGCGCGAGCTCATCGAGCGCTATTCGACGCGCGAGGTCGTCGAGCTCCGGTTCGACGACAGCCGCCCCGACGACTTCGGCTACTGGACGGACGGTCTCGTCACCCGTGTCGAGGCGCTTCCCGATCGTGTGCTCCTGTACACGGACGACGGCGACGCCGCGTCGCACGGGCTCCACGAGCGCGGGCTCGTCCCCGAGAGCGTCCTCGTTAGGCGCAGCACGCTCGAGGACGTCTTTCTCCATCTGACCGGCCGCAGCCTCATCGAGTGACTCGATGAGCAGCTACCTCCTCGCCCTCCGCCCGCTCGAGTTCTTCTTCGCGCAGTACCGGCGCGTCTGGCGAGGGACGGCGGTGACGAGTGTCGTCACGCCGGTCGTCTACCTCCTCGCGCTCGGGGTCGGGCTCGGCGTGTTCGTGGATCGCTCGGCCGACCTTGCGGACGGCATCTCCTACCTCGAGTTCGTCGCGCCGGGCCTCATGGCGGCCACTGCGATGCAGCTCGCCACGTTCGAGTCGAGCTGGCCCGTGCTCTCCGCGATCAAGTGGGATCGCCAGTACCACGCCATGCTCGCGACGCCGCTACGGGTGGGTGACGTCCTGCTGGGCCACCAGACGTTCGTCGCGGCGCGCCTTCTCATGACCTCGACGGTCTACCTCGTCGTGATCACGGCGTTCGGCGCGGTCGACTCCCCGCTCGGGATCCTCGCGATCCCGGTCACCGTGCTCGTGGGGTTGTCCTTCTCGACGTCGATCGCCGCTTGGGCCGCGCACACGGAGAACGAGGTCTCCTTCGTCGCGATCTTCCGGTTCGTGATCCTGCCTATGTTCCTCTTCTCGGGGACGTTCTTCCCGATCTCGAGCCTCCCTGCACCGCTCGAGGCGATCGCGTACCTGACGCCGCTCTGGCACGGGGTAACGCTCTGCCGCTCGTTGACGCTCGGCGACGTCGAGCTCTGGAGCGGGCTCCTTCATCTCGGGTACCTGCTCGCTTGCGTCACGGTGGGCCTCGCGCTCGCGCGCATGACCTACCGACGGAGGCTCGTCCTATGACCGAGCTGGTCGCACGTACCCGCCTGCTCGCGCCGTCGCGACCGACGTTCGGCGGCCTCCTGATCGTCGAGCGGAACGCGATGGTGTACCGCCGGACCTGGATGGTCGTCTTCTCCGGCTTCTTCGAGCCGCTCTTCTACCTCTTCTTCTTCGTCTACCCGCTCGAGAGGTTCATCGGCGACGTCACCTCGGGCGGGGAGACGCTCGAGTACGCGGCGTTCGTCGCTCCCGCGTTGCTCGCATCGTCGGCGATGAACGGGGCGTTCTACGACGCGACCAACGTCTTCTGGAAGCTTCGCTACGGCAAGGTCTACGAGTCGATCCTCTCGACCCCGGTCGGCCCGAAGGACGTCGCGGTGGGGGAGACGATCTGGGCGGTCGTCCGCGCGATGCTGTACTCCGCCGCGTTCGTCGTCGTGATCACGGCGCTCGGTCTCGTCGAGTCGTGGTGGGCGCTGCTCGCGCTCCCGGCCTGCTTCGTGATCGGCTTCGGCTTCGCGGGCGCCGGGATCGCGGCGGTGACGTGGATGCGCAACTGGAAGGACTTCGACCTGATCCAGCTCGTGATGCTGCCCATGTTCATGTTCTCGGCGACCTTCTATCCGATCTCCGTCTATCCGGAGGTGCTCGAGTGGATCGTCCGCGTGCTGCCCCTGTACCACGGGATCGAGCTCGTCAGGTCACTGACCACGGGCTCGGTCGGCGCCTTCCAGCTCGTCAACGTCGCGTATCTCGGGGCCATGGGGCTGATCGGCATGCTGATCGCCTCCCGCCGCATCGACAGGCTGCTGCTGAAGTAGGGGCGAGATATATCTCGCCCCTACAAGACGAACGCTGCGCCACTGCGTCGGGGATCGCCGGCCGCACCGGCACGGCCGACGCAGCTGACTCCGCCGAAGTAGTGGTGGAATCGCTCCCAGCGGCGAACGGTGCGCCCGCTCGTCTCGAGCTCCGTGAGCGCTCCCTCGTCGACCCCGGGCTCGGCGTCGACGACGTCCGGGGTGGGGTGGACGCGCGGGCGGGATACCGCCGACTCGAGGTCGAGCCCTTCATCGAGGACGCCTGCGAGGACCGTGGCGAGCGCCGTCCGGAGCCTCGTCGCTCCAGCGGCACCGACTGCCAGCGCCAGGCCCTGGCTGTCGAACGCGAGGCTTGGCGCCATCCTGCTCTCGAGGTGGTCGCCGGGCTGCGGCTCGCCGAACGCGATGTCGGACTCGCCGAGGAGGTTGTTGAGCTGGACGTCGAAACCGGGGATCCAGACGCCCGCGCCGACGCCGAGCGAGTGCGTGAGAACGCACGCACGTCCGTGAGCGTCGACCGCGACCATGTTCGTCGTGTGCTCCCCACCCACCAGCGGGGTCTCGAGCGCCGCAACGAGCGCAAGCACCCGGTCCGTCTCCGAGAGACCTGCCAGGCTGGGGAACCGCGGAAGCAGCTCCGGGACCCCCGAGAGGCCTCCGCGAGTCGCAACACGGTACCCCTGGAAGCCCACGGCGATCGCGTCTCTCCAGCGCGCCCGATAGTCGCGAAGGTCGTCGGCGGTGATGACGACCCCTTCGACGCCGAGAAGCGCCTCGGCGAGCGACCCCCGGTACACGCTCGCAGCGCCCTCCTCGGCCAGCGTCTCGAGCGCTTGCACGAGGCCAGGCTGGTCGAGTGTCTCACCTCCACGGAGCGTCCTGCCCTCTCGGACGAAGAGATCGGCGCCGCGCTCGCGCGAGAACAGGTCGCCGAGCATGTCGAGCGAGCGCGCGTGCATCTCGGGAAGCGGGACACCGCGTCGGGCAAGAGCGAGCGCGGGCTCGACGAGCCGTGGCCATGGCAGCCGCCCGAGTCGCTCCCAGAGCTCGCCGAGCGCGGCCGGCAGACCCGGCACGGCACACGATGCCGAGCCGATCGAGTACACGACGAGCTCGTCCCCGAAAGCGAGGGGAAGCTCGACGAGCGCGCCCTGCGCGGACGGCACGGCGGCAAAGCCGTCCAGGTTCAGGACGCGCGAGCCATCGAAGACGATTGCGTGGCACCCGGCGAGGAGACCGCTCATCACGGTCTCGCCGACGCTAGAGGCGAGCGCCATAGCGACGACCGCGTCGGCCGCGGTCCCACCGTCGGCCAGGATCTCGACGCCCACCTCGGCAGTGGCCGGATGCCCGGCCGCGACGCCGGGCCTCATGCGTGTCTCGGTGCCTTCGAGGGGTCGGACCCGTGGGGTCTGACCCCGGGCTCGACGACGATTCGCCTCATGGAAGACGCGCGCTGCTAGCCGCAGTCGACCGGGCCGGGCGGAATCCCCGACTCCCGATCGGTGCGGAAGGTGAAGTCCCGGAGCGGCCAGACGACGACGAACACCCGCCCGAAGATCGCGTTCCGCAGCACCGGGCCGAACTGACGGCTGTCGACCGCGGCGCTGCGGTTGTCGCCGAGCACGTAGTACTGCTCGCCGCCGAGATCCACGGGTGGAAACGGTTCTGTGCGGACGTCGTCGAACTTGATCCCGTTGACGAAGACGCTGCCGTCACGGCCCACGATCTGATCGCCGGGTCCCGCGGCGACTCGGAGGGCGAGGGCGAGATCGCGAGCATCCCGGTCGGGTGTGATCTCGCCGTCCGTTTCCGCCGCATGAATGGCGACGACCTCGCCCGCGCGCGGGTCGCGGATCTTGTAGGTGAAGCCCTCGGCGAGGGCACGCCCGTCACAGGCGGGGATCGTCGCCGCCATGCTCGCGGTGCCTTTGGAGTCGACCGGTACGAGGAGCTCCGCGAAGTCGAGCACCACCAAGGCGACCACGATGATCACGACGACCGCAAGCGCACGCACGAGTCCTCGCGTCACGACGCTGCTACCCTTCCCGAGACCGCAGTCGCGGCCTCGTCGTGCAACTTCCTTCACGCGGGGCGGGGACTGCGGAGATGTCTACCAGGAGGAGATGCATGAGCCTCACGAAGGAAGTCAAGCAGGAAGTTATCCAGAAGCACGGACGATCGGCGCAGGACACGGGATCGGCGGAGGTACAGATCGCGATGTTGACGCGTCGCGTCAACGATCTGACGGAGCACCTTCGGGCACATCCGAAGGATCACTACTCGCGGCGAGGCTTGCTCAAGCTCGTCGGCCGCCGCCGCCGATTCCTCGACTACCTGCAACGAAAGGACATCGAGGGCTACCGTGCCCTCATCAAGGAGCTCGGCCTGCGCCGGTAAGCCTCCTACAGAGGGAAGGTGGAAGTTTGAGCGAGTCCCGAGTGGCCGGGACTGACTCAAACCTCCACCTTCCGACCACCAAGGAAAGGTGAAGGGACACCTCACATGAGTGCAGTTACCAGCCAATCTGGCACCCGGCGAATCGCCACGGTGTCCGTCGACGTCGGCGGTCAGGAGATCGTCTTCGAGACGGGCAAGCTCGCCAAGCAGGCCGACGGCGCCGTCGTCTGCCGCTCCGGCGAGACCATGATCCTCGCGACCGCCGTCGGGCGGGCGGACACACGACCGGACGCCGACTTCTTCCCGCTCACGGTCGACGTCGAGGAGCGGATGTACGCCGCGGGCAAGATCCCCGGCGGCTTCTTCAAGCGGGAGGGACGCGCGACGGAGCGCGCCACGCTCACGGCCCGCATGATCGACCGCCCGATCCGGCCGCTCTGGCCGAAGGGCTTCCGCAACGAGGTGCACCTCGTCTGCACCGTCCTCTCGGCCGACCTCGTGACCCCGCACGACGTCCTCTGCATCAACGGCGCCTCGGCGGCTCTCATGGTGTCGCCGCTGCCGTTCCTCGGCCCGATCGGGGCCGTGCGGATCGGACAGCTCGAGGGCGAGCTCGTCGTGAACCCGACGCTCGAGCAGCTCGACGAGTCGACGCTCGATCTCATCGTCGTCGGCACGAGCGAGGCCCTCACGATGGTCGAAGCCGGTGCCGACCAGGTGCCGGAGGACACGGTCCTCGAGGCGCTCGAGCTCGCGCACTCGGAGATCCGCAAGATCTGCGACGCGCTCGAAGACTTGCGTTCGCAGGTGGGGAAGGCGAAGTGGGTCGATCTCGACCTCACCGCAGAGCTCGAGACGGCGCACGGCGAGGCGGTCCGCTCGGCCATCGCCGAGCACGGACTGCGCGAGGCGGCGCCAGTCGTCGACTCGCTGATCGCCGAGGCCTCTCCGGAGATCTCGATGGCGTCCACCGAGGAGGACATGACCCGCCGGGTCCAGGTTCGCGCCAGCTTCTCGGCGATCTTCGAGAAGGCGCGGATGGCGGCGGTCGAGGGGCCGGTTCGCGAGCAGTTCCTCGCCGACCTCCGCGAGCTCACCGACGCGGAGCAGGACTCGAAGGAGCTTCGCAGCGCCAAGCGCGATCTTCTCTTCGACCGCATCCTCGACGAGCTCGCGCTGCCGTTCCCCGTCGGGCCTGCACCCCCCGAGGGGGAGCCCGCGGTCAAGGACTCGACCACGAAGCAGTACGTGAAGCGCGCGTGCGAGGCCGTCTACAAGGACCTCGTCCGCAAGAAGATCGCCGTCGACAAGCGTCGCCCGGACGGGCGAGGCGCGCAGGAGATCCGCCACGTCGAGAGTGAGGTGCAGGTGAGCCCGCGGACGCACGGCTCCGCGCTCTTCACCCGCGGACAGACGCAGATCATGACGCTGCTCACGCTCGGCACCGCGAAGGAGGGTCAGAAGATCGACGACCTCTCACGGGAGCAACAGCGCCGTTACATGCACCACTACAACTTCCCGCCCTACTCGGTCGGGGAGACGGGCTTCATGCGTGGCCCGAAGCGGCGTGACATCGGTCACGGCGCGCTCGCGCAGAGGGCGCTCGAGGCCGTGATCCCGTCGATCGAGGAGTTCCCGTACACGATCCGCCTCGTCTCGGAGACGCTCGAGTCGAACGGCTCGTCGTCCATGGGATCGGTCTGCGGCTCGACGCTCGCCCTCATGGACGCGGGTGTGCCGATCGCAGCTCCCGTGTCGGGCATCGCGATGGGCCTGGTCAAGGAGGGCGACGACTACGTGATCCTCACCGACATCCAGGGGGCCGAGGACCACCTCGGTGACATGGACTTCAAGGTCGCGGGGACGCGGAACGGCATCACCGCGCTGCAGATGGACATCAAGATCACCGGCGTGACGCAGGAGATCATGCGCTCCGCCCTCTCCCAGGCGAAGCAAGCCCGTGAGTCCATCCTCGACACGATGTTGGCCGCGATCCCGGAGCCTCGCTCGGCTCTCGCCGATCACGCACCGCGAATCTCCACGGTCAAGATCGACCAGGACCAGATCGGCATGGTCATCGGGAAGGGCGGCGAGACGATTCGCGCGCTCGAGGCCGACTACGAGGTGCAGATCGACATCGAGGAGGACGGCACGATCCTCATCTACGCGACCGAGGGCACCAAGGCCGAGGCGGCGATCTCGGCGATCACCGCGCTCACCAAGTCGCCCGAGGTCGGAGACACGTACACGGGCAAGGTCGTGAAGACGACCCAGTTCGGGGCGTTCGTCGAGCTCAAGAAGGGCACGGACGGATTGCTCCACGTGTCGAACGTCGGCCCGGGCCGCGTCGCGCACATCGAGGACGTGATGGACCGCGGCGACATCGTCGACGTCCTCGTCCAGGAGGTCGACAAGGACCGCGGGCGGATCGGCCTCAAGCTGATCGCCAAGCACGAGGACGGCGGGCTCGTCATGCCCGAGGAGCTCATCGAGCGGGCGAAGAACGCACCGCCGCGTGAGGAGCGCGAAGAGCGGCCTCGCAGCGACCGCCGAGGCGGCCGAGACCGCGGCCGGCCGCGCGAGCGGGCGTGATCTCGAGCCAGCGGGGCGACGCTAGTCGCCCCGCTGGCCTCTGGGGTCAGACTTCAGTCTGACCCCTTCTTCCCTCAGGTCTTACCCACAGCTGGTTACGGAAGCAGTTCGAGCGCGGGCACGTGACGAGGTCGGACGACCCCGAGATGTCGGCGATCCAGCGTTGCCACGGCGCTGATTCCGAGCCGCTCGGCCGCGGCTACGAGAGATGCATCGACGGTTCCCAGGGGCAGGTCACGGTACGTCCAAACGAGCTCAGCGACACGTATCCAGTCCGATGCTTTCACGTCCTCCACGACGAGCTCGCCTGAAGCGAGCGATCCGAGGAACCGCACTTCAGCCTCGGGCCCAAGGCGAGTTCCAAGCAGATAGACGACTTCGGTGACGACGAGGACGGGCACGAGGAGTGGCCCGGGCGCCTCCTCGAGAGCCGCGAGGCATCCCGCATGGTGTGCATCGTCGACGTCTGCTGCGGCGTACAGCGGCCCTGCATCCACCAAGGTGGCTATCGGCCGACCTCGGTGGCCAGGATCTCCTCGATGCGCTCCGAGATGTCCTGACGACCGCTGGCTCCGGCGCGAGCGAAGCCTAGACGTCGCGGCGATTCGACACCGAGAAACGACTCGAGTGCCTCGCGTGTGATCTCCGAGACCGTTGTGCCACGGCGTTCCGCCTCCTGCCGCAGACGGGCGTCGAGCTCATCGGGCACTTTGACTGTCGTGCGCTTCATGTATGCCAGCATACCTCCCCATCGCGGGCGCGTCGAGTGGCTCTTAGGGACCTGTGCCTGCGCCTTCGGCGAACGGCTGCCTGGGGGCTGCCAAACCCCCGCCGCGGTACGTCCGACGACGGGGATCCCATGAGGGGGACGGAGACGCGTGTGAGCGCGCCCGTTACCGTGACCTGCACGACCACGATCGATCCGTAGGTCACTCGGGCGTCAGCACGACACTCGACCCTACGGCTCGGCCGTTCTTCGTAAAGATCCCGTAAGAGTCTGCGGGCCCTGCTCGCGCGCGTCGATCCCGCATGACGACAGGCACTGCGCGCCAAGGTCTCCGTCGCCGCTTCTGGGCATCCGACTTGTCCACGCTCGCCGGTCTGTCCTATGGTGGACGTGAGACGGTCGCTTTGGGGGGACGGCCGAATCCTCCGCTGGCCGATTCAACTCACTCCGCAGCGCGGATAAGGCGCATGACACAGTCCCGCTCGCGACCGTCGGCGAACAACCGAACACATGCGTGACGGATCTGGCCCGTCCACGCATCAAGAGGCCCCGGCGATTGCCGGGGCCTCTTCTCGGTCGGCTCCCGCCGCGTCGGCGGGTTATCTCGCTCCGGACGCGGGATACGATCCGCCGAGCATGGCGAAGCACCAGCTCACCGAGCTCGCGACGGGCGAGCGCGTCATCTCCGAGCGGATCTCGGGTGTGCGGTCCGTGGCCCTCGGCTTCTGGATCGGCGCAGGCTCACGCGACGAGCCCAATGCGCGCGCAGGCGTCTCCCACTTCATCGAGCACCTGCTCTTCAAGGGCTCCTCGCGGTATTCGGCGCAGGAGATCGCCGAGATCTTCGACGAGCTCGGCGGTGAGCTCAACGCCGCTACCTCTCGCGAGACGACGGTCGTCTACGCCCGGATTCCCGACGAGCGGCTGGAGACCGCGCTCGATGTCATGGCGGACATGGTCTTGCGGCCGTCCTTCGCAGACGTGGACTCCGAGCGCGAGGTGGTGCTCGAGGAGATCGCGATGGTCGAGGACACACCGCACGATCTTGTCCACGACATCGCGGCGGAGGCCGTGTTTGGCACCCATCCGCTCGGGCGTCCGGTCATCGGCCATGCAGAGGTGATCTCGAGCGTGTCGCGCCGCGCCCTAGCCGCGTACCACCGGCGCGCCTATCGCGGCGACAGGGTCGTCCTGGCGGCCGCGGGAAACGTTCGCCACGAGCACCTCGTCGGGCTGCTCGCCGGGCGCTGGAACGGCGCCGCCGCCGGTGCGGGACTTCCCGCGCGGAGGTCGATCGGACGTCTCGGCAAGCCTGGTGTCCGCTTCCAGCGCAAGGACACGGAGCAGTACCACGTGTGCCTCAGCGCGCCGGGGATCCCACGTATGGACGAGCGGCGGTTCGCAGCCTCGATCCTCGACGCGATCGTCGGGGGCTCTGCGTCGTCACGTCTCTTCCAGGAGATTCGCGAGAAGCGGGGGATGGCGTACAGCGTGTACAGCTACTCGTCCCAGTACGCGGACGCCGGGCAGGTCGGACTGTACGTCGGCACTCGCGAGGAGAACCTCGCGGCTTGCCTCGAGATCGCGGTGGCCGAGCTCGCTGACCTCGCCAGCGGGAACGTGCGGAGCGACGAGCTCGCGCGCGCGAAGGAGAATCTCAAGGGAAGGCTCCTGCTGTCGCTCGAGTCGACCTCGAACCGGATGACGCGACTCGGGAAGGCGACGATCACGGACACGCCGCTTCTTCGGGTCGAGGCGATCGTGCGGCGGCTCGAGGCCGTGTCCGCCGGCGACGTCGCCCAGCTCGCCGACGAGCTCCTCGCGCCGGGCCGGCTTTCGGCCGCGGGGATCGGCCCGGACGAGGGCTGCTTCCACGAGGCCGTTGCGCGCGTCAACCCGGCGCTTCTGTCGAAGGCTGCGTAGTGCGCGTCGCGGTCTTCGGTGTGCGCGGAAAGGTGGGGGCGGTACTTGTCCCCGCACTCGAGGCCGCTGGGCACGCCGTCGTCGACGGACGGGCCTCGGGGCCTGGAGGATGCGACGCCGCCGTCGACTTCACCCGCCCGGACGCGGTCGCCGCCAACGTCGAGGAGTGCCTTGCGGTCCGCGTACCGGTCGTCATCGGTACGACCGGCTTCGACGTCGATGCGCTCGATGCGGCGGCGCGCGAGGCCGCAGTCCCCTGCTTTCACGCGCCGAACTTCGCGCAGGGCGCGGTGCTGATGATGCGGTTCGCCGAGGAGGCGGCGCGGACGTTCTCGCGTGCCGAGATCGTCGAGCTCCACAACGAGGCGAAGCGCGACGCCCCCTCGGGTACGGCGAAGGCGACGGCGGCGCGGATGGGGACGGACCCTGCGATCCACTCGGTGCGGCTTCCGGGCCTCGTCGCTCACCAGGAAGTGATCTTCGGAGGAATGGGCGAGACCCTCACGATTCGCCACGACACGACGTCGCGGGAGGCGTTCGTCCCCGGGGTCCTGCTGGCGCTCGAGAAGGTTCGAGAGCTTCCCCCCGGGCTCACGGTCGGGCTCGACGCGCTCCTGTGATCACGTTCGTCGTCGGCGACCTGACGACACAGGAAGTGGACGCGATCGTCAACGCGGCCAACGAGGCGCTTGCGCCCGGCGGAGGCGTATGCGGGGCGATCAGGCGCGCGGGCGGCGACGAGATCTTCGCGGAGTGCGCGACGCTCGGCGGTTGCGCGACCGGGGACGCGAAGGCGACTGGCGCCGGACGATTGCCCGCCCGATACGTGATCCACGCGGTCGGCCCGGTCTGGCGTGGGGGGCAGGACGGCGAGCCGGAGCTCCTGGCCTCGGCGTACCGCCGTTCGCTCGAGGTTGCGGCGGAGCTCGGCTGCCGCACGGTTGCCTTCCCGGCGCTGTCGACCGGCATCTACGGGTACCCGGCCGAGCTCGCCGCACGCGTCTCGGTCTCCGCAGTGCGTGAGCTCGCGGATCGTTTCGACGAGATCCGCTTCGTCTTCCTCGACGACGAGCTTCAGCACGTGTTCGAGCAGCAAGTCGACGAGAGCTGACCGGGGAGTGTGTTTGGAGAGCCCAGGGTTGTTGTGAGAGGGTTTCGCGTCAGAATGCGAGGATGACCGCCCTAGGCTCGCGCGCACGGCCTCGCTCGTTCGTGGGGCGCGAGCAGGAGCTCTCCGTCCTCGAAGACCTCCTCCGCTCGGGCGATCACGCGGTCGTGTATGTGCATGGGATCGCCGGGATCGGGAAATCCGCCCTCGCCGCGGCGCTCGCCGATCACCTCGCAGCCACGGACGTCACGGTCGTCCATCTCGACTGCAGGACGATCGAACCGACCGAGCGGGGGCTGCGCACCGCTCTCGAGCCGGACGACGTCGAGGGCACGGAGAGCGACGAGGCCGTTCGGTCGACGCTGATCGTACTCGACCACTACGAGGTCTTCCGGCTGATGGACACGTGGCTCCGACAGGTGCTCGTGCCCTCGTTGCCGCCTAGCGCGCGGCTACTTCTGGTGGGCCGCGAGCCGCCTGTCGCGGCATGGTTCTCGTCGTCCAGCGGTTTCCGGAGCGTTCCTCTCGGGCCACTTCGGGAGGAAGACTCCGCCCTTCTGCTCGAAGCGCTCGGAATCCGGGCGACGGAGGTGCGCCGCCTCAACCGGATCGCACACGGGCATCCACTGGCGCTGACACTTGCCGCAGCCGGCGTCGCGGAGCAGCCCCAGCTCGAGCTCGAGGAGGCCGCGACCGGCCGTATGATCGACGAGCTTGCCCGCTTGTACCTCCGAGAGGTGGGCGATCGCGCAGCGCAACGAGCTCTCGAGGCAGCGTCGGTCGTCAGACGAACGACGGAGCCATTGCTAGCCGCGATGCTCGACGAGCAGGATCCCGGCGATGCACTCGAACGGTTGCTCCAGCTGCCGTTCGTGGACGCAGGCAGAGACGGCCTCGTCGTGCACGACGCGGTCCGCGAGGCGATCGGTGCCTTCCTGCGCGGCGCGAATCCGGTCCGGTACCGCGCATATCGGCGGGCCGCATGGCGCGAGCTTCGGGAAGAGGTACGCGATGCCGGTCCGACCGAGCTCTGGCGGTACACCGCCGACATGCTCTACCTGATCGAGAACCCCGTCGTCCGAGAGGCTTTCTTCCCGAGCGGCGCGCAGCCGCTCGCGGTCGAGCCGGCCCGGGCCGAGGATTGGCCGGCGATTGCCGCAATCGCTGGCCACCACGAACCAGAGAACGCGGCCGCGCTGCTCGCAGCCTGGTGGGACGAGGCACGAAGCACCTTCTCGGTCGGGCGCGATCGCGACGGCATCGTCACGAGCTTCTTTTCCCTCCTTGGAACGGAGCACATCCACAGCCCGCGGGCATTCGTAGACCCTGTCGTCGAGTCGTGGTCGCGCCACCTGCGAGACAACCCGACGCCCAAGGGCCAGGTCGCACTCGGCCTGCGACGCTGGCTCGACGCCGAGAAGGGCGAGCTACCGTGCGCCTCGCAGGCGGCATGTTGGCTCGACGTCAAGCGGGCCTACATGGCACTCCGTCCGGCGCTCCGGCGGATGTACGTCGTCGTCCACGACGTGCCGACGTACTGGCCGGTGGTCGAGAAGCTCGGCTTCCGCCCGATTGCCGACCGAGGCGTGGACATCGACGGGGTCGAGTACACGAGCGTCGTGCTCGACTTCGGGCCGGGATCGGTCGACGGATGGCTCGCCGAGCTCGTCGGCGCCGAGCTGGGCGTCGGCGACGAGCCTTCGCCGGACGAGACGGCACGGGAGCTCTCGGTTCATGGAGAACGGGTCGCGCTGACGCCGCTCGAGTTCGGTCTGTTCAGCCATCTGCGGCAATGCGAGGGGAAAGCGGTCTCACGGAACGACCTCCTGCGAGAGGTCTGGGGGACCGAGTTCACCGGCGGCAGCAACGTCGTCGACGCGGTCGTCCGCTCGCTGCGACGCAAGCTCGGCACGGCGGCACCTGCCGTCGAGACCGTCCGTGGAAGCGGTTATCGCCTGCGGTCGGACTGGCGCGCACAGCTGCGCTGACGGATTCTCACCGCTTTCTCATCGACGTTTCATCGAGCCTGACCAAGACCGTCCTACCGTCTCGGCATGACCCCGAAGCAGGTCGTGGAGCGGTACCTCACGGAGGTGCTGACCGGCGCCGGCCCCGGGTCGGCGGACGAGGTGATCTCGAGCGAGGAACTGCGCCAGCGCACTCGTAGCTTTCGGACCGCCTTTCCCGACCTCGAGGTCGAGACGCTCATCATGCTCGCCGAGGACGACCTCGTCGCCAGCCACTTCATCGGCCGGGGAACACATCGCGGCCTCTTCCAAGGTGTCCCGCCGAGCGGGCGCGCCTGGGAGGCACGGTGCACCGCCGTGTACCGCGTCGAGAGCGGCCGCATCGCGGACGCGTGGGTCAACTGGGATCTGCTCGCGCTGATGGAGCAGCTGGGCGCGGTCGAACGTGTCCAGACGGTCAGCGCCTGACCGAATGGGAGGAACGATGAACGCGAAGGTGTTGGTAACGATCGGAGCTGCCGCACTCGCGGCGGTCGTTGCGGTCCAACTCGCCGGGGCGACGCCCGGCAGCGGCATCCTCAGCGCGCCCGTGCTTGCGCGAGCGACGCTCGGAGGCGATCTGATGATCCAGGCGAAGCCGAGTGACGCGAGCGGGTTGCGCTGGCGCGGCCGCGCGTGGACGGCGAGCGACGTGCCGGAGTTCCTCAAGATGCTCCGGGATCAAGGTGAGGTTCAAGATGTCGGGGCCTGGATCACGAACCATCCCGCGGCGGCGGCCAAGCTGGGTCTGCCGGCCGCGCGGAAGATCGCATCGGCTGACTTCGCGGTCCAACAGGTGGTGATCGCCCCTGGCGGCGCCACCGGCTGGCACAGCCATCCCGGCCCGGCGTTCGTGCTGATCAAGTCAGGCGAGTTCACGCTCTACGACGAGAGCGACCCCTCGTGCCGCGGCACGGTGTACAGGGCGGGACAGGGCTTCGTCGACGACGGGTTCGGGCACGTCCACATCGGCCGTAACGAGGGAGCGGCGAACGCGGAGCTGTACGTCGTCTACATCGCACCCGCGCCCGCGGGCCAGGCGGTACGGATCGATGCAGCGAAGCCAGCCACCTCGACCTGCTCCTTCTAGAGCGGGTCGAACACGTCCAGACGGCCCCGTCGTGAGAGGAGGAACGAGATGAAGACAGTGTTTGCTCTGGCACTCGCGGCGGGGCTGCTCGCTACCGCTGCCGCCGCGTCGACGCAACAAGCCGGGCAGCGGGTTCCGGCCACGGCCAACATCTTCGGCGCTGGATACACCATCGCTCCGGCGCCGGGCGGGGGAGGCGGCGGCACGCTTCCGCCCGTCTGGCGTCTGCCGCAGGGATCGTCACGGGTCGTGACGTTCCCGCTCATCACAGGCAAGGTCACTCCGATCGTCGGCTCGGCGCCGACCAACGGAGCCGAAGGCGACGGCCTTGGCCCCACCGATGTCGACTCGTGGCGTGGGATCTCCGGGATCGTCGATGCGAAGAACGGCATGTTCCTCGTCGGCGTCTTCCTGAGCGACGGCGAGCCTTCGATGCCACCCCCGCCCCGCCTCGACTTCACGAACAAGGAGCGGTTCGACCGGCTCGCGCCGCGTCTCGGGCAGACGTTCTTCATCGGCGACGGTCAGGGTCGGAGCTACGAGGTACCGGAGGCGGCGACACGGCTCTTCGTCGGATTCGCGGACGGCGCCCTGTACCAAGGCCTTCCCGGATGGTACGGCAACAACGCGGGGAGTCTGGCTGTCGACGTTACGGGAACGCTTGACGTGCCTGCAGCGGACACGATCCCACCCACGCTGAGCGGAGCGAAGCACAAGACGCTCAGGGCGCCACGAGGCGCGAAGCGACTGCGCGTGAGATACATCGTGACGGCGCAGGACGCGGTTGATGGCTCTGTCCCCGTCGCCTGCACGCCGCGCTCGGGCAGCTACTTCTCGCTCGGGCGCACGAAGGTCGCCTGCTCTGCGACCGACTCGAGCGGCAACACGGGCAAGGCCCAATTCATGGTCACCGTCAAACGAGCTCGCGTGTGACGAGACGGCCGCCCACATCGACGCTGGTGAGAGGAGGAACGATGAAGGACAGAATCGTGATCGGGTTGGTGAGCCTCGCAGTGCTCGGGGCACTCGCTGCCGGAACCGCCTTGGCGACGCCGTCGTCCGGGCTCGTGGGAACGCCGCTTGCCCGTGGTGCCGCAGGCGCGTTTACCATCCACGACAAGAGCCAGAAGCTGAAGGTGCAGGCGAAGGAGCCGATCGACGTAGCGCTCGTGAAGGCGACGCTGGCGCCGAACGGCTACACGGGCTGGCACGGGCATTCCGCGCCGTCGATCGTGGTCGTCAAGACGGGTCCCTTGACCGCGATGGAGCCGAGCGGTGACACGTGCGTCACGAGCGTGTACCAGTCGGGTCAGTCTTTCGTTCACTCGGAGGATGCGCACAACTTCCTGGCAGGCTCCGAGGGAGCCGAGTTCTACATCGTCTACCTCCTCCCAGAAGGGGCAAGCCCGGCGCCGATCGACGTCACTCCGGCTCCGGCCGCCTGCGCGTGAGAGATGCTGTCGAGGAGGCCCCCAGGGCCGCCTCGACCTCGGAGCGCTTCCTTTCTCCTCGACGACGCGCTCCTCGCTGGGCGGGGAGGAGCGCGACGCGTGAAGCCGTAGAATCCCGGTTGCGTGCTCGGAGAGATCCTGACCGCGATCGTCACGCCCTTCAAGGCAGATGGGTCGGTCGACCTCGACGCCTTCCGCGCGCTTGCTTCCCATCTCGTCGAGAACGGCTCCGACGGCCTCGTGGTCACCGGGACGACCGGCGAATCGCCGACGCTCTCCGACGAGGAGCGATTCGCGCTCTACGAAGCCGCCGTCGACGAGGTGGGCGACCGCGCAACCGTCGTCGCGGGCACCGGCACCTACTCGACGGCGCATTCCGTTCACCTGACGGCGCGCGCGCACGAGATCGGCGTGCACGCATTCCTCGTGGTGACTCCGTACTACAACAAGCCTCCGATGCGCGGCATCGTCCGGCATTTCGAGGCGATCGCAGACGTCTCCGACCGGCCCGTCATCGCCTACAACATTCCCGGCCGCGTCGTCCTCAACCTCGAGACGGAGGCGATCGCGCAGCTGGCCGAGATCCCGACCGTCCGGGCGGTCAAGCAAGCGAACCCCGACCTCGACCAGGCACGCCGGATCGTCGAGCTCGGGCTCGACCTCTACGCCGGCGACGACGACCTCGTCTTCCCGTTCCTCGAGCTCGGCGGCCTCGGAGGCGTGTGCGTCCACACGCACGTCGTCGGGCCGCAGGTGAAGGAGATGGTGAGGCGGTTCCGAGAAGGCGACGTCGACGGGGCGCGCGCGATCGACCAGGAACTCGTCCCTTCGATCGAGTTGCTGCGCGTGGTCGTCAACCCGATCGCCGTCAAGTGCGCGCTCAACCTCCTCGGGCACGAGGTCGGTGGGCTTCGCCTCCCGCTCGTCGAGGCGACCGACGGCGAGCGCGAGGCGGTCCGAGGCTGTCTCGAGCGCCTGGGCCTGCTCCAGCCGGCCGCCGCGTAGCGACTGCCCCAGAGCCCGTCGCCGGACGCGCATACACTCAGCGGAGATGAGCGAACTGCGGATCATCCCGCTCGGCGGCCTCGGCGAAGTCGGGAAGAACATGACCGTCTTCGAGACGGGCGGAGAGATCATGGTCGTCGAGGCCGGCCTTGCGTTCCCCCGCGACGAGCACCTCGGTGTCGACCTCCTGCTGCCGGACATCGGCTATCTGGAGGGCCGGCGCGTACGGGCGGTCGTCCTCACGCACGGCCACGAGGATCACGTCGGTGGCCTGCCATACCTTCTCCGCGAGGTAGAGGTCCAGACGGTCGTCGCGACGCGTCTCACCCTCGCGCTCGTCAAGTCGAAGCTCGACGAGCACAAGGTCGGGCAGGCGACGGAGCTGCTCGAGGCGGCTCCAGGAGACGATCCGCTCGAGCTTGGCCCCTTCACGGTCGAGCTCATCCGAGTCGCCCACTCGATCCCCGACGCCGCGGCGCTCGTGATCGAAACCGCGGCGGGCCGGGTCGTGCACACCGGCGACTGGAAGCTCGACCACACACCCGTGGACGGGCTCAAGACCGACGTCGGCAAGCTGGCGGAGGTCGGGAACCGCGGCGTCGACCTCCTCCTCGGGGACTCGACGAACGCCGAGCGGCCCGGGAACACCGGCTCGGAGCGCCTCGTCGGCGAGGCGTTTCGCACGATCTTCCCGCTCCGGACGGGTCGGATCCTCGTCGCATCGTTCGCATCGAACATCCACCGCATGCAGCAGGCGGCCGACGTCGCGGTCGAGTGCGGCCGCAAGGTCACCGTTATCGGCCGCTCCATGCGCAAGAACCTGAATATCGCGCAGAACCTCGGGTACGTCGCGCTTCCCGAGGACGCCGTCGTCAACCCGGACGAAGCCGCGCAGCTTCCGCCGGATCGGGTCGTCGTGCTCTGCACGGGAAGCCAGGGCGAGCCCATGTCGGCGCTCACCCGCATCGCGTACGGGGACCACAAAGCGGTGTCGGTCGAACCGGGAGACACGGTGATCATCTCCGCGAAGCCCGTGCCGGGGAACGAGCTTCGTGTCCACGACTCGATCAATCAGCTCGCGCGCGCGGGGGCCGAGGTGCTGCACCAAGAGATCGCGCCCGTGCACGTCTCGGGACACGCCTGCCAGGAGGAGCTGCGGACGATGCTGTCGCTCCTGCGGCCGCGGCACGTGATGCCGATTCACGGCGAGTACCGGATGCTCGCGGCGCACGCGAAGCTCGCCCGCGAGGCGGGTGTCCCCGAGGATCGGATCCTCATCGCGGAGAACGGCTCGGTCGTCGAGCTGGCACGCGGCGAGGCGCGTCTCGTGGACCGCGTGGACGCCGGCGTGACGTTCGTCGACGGGCTCCGGGTCGGGGATGTCCAGGACGTCGCCCTTCGAGACCGCCGCCGGCTGTCGGAGGACGGTGTGCTCATCGTCGTCACGACCCTCGCGTCCTCCGACGGCGGGGAGATCGCCCCGCCCGAGCTGATCGCCCGTGGGTTCGCGGACTCGGACGACCTACTGGACGAGCTTCGCGACGAGGCCGATCGTGTGGTTCGTGAGCTCGCCTTCGAGCACGTCATGGAAATCAAGCTCCTCCAGGAGCACATCCACGACGCCGTCGGCCAGATCGTCTACGACCGCACGCGTCGACGCCCGATGATCCTTCCTGTGGTGATCGAGGTCTAGATGACTGGTTGGCACACGGTTATCGAGGGCAACGCCGCCAGCGAGCTCAGCGCGGCGCGGCTCGTCTCGCAGCTTCGAGCGTGCGAGGCGGCTTCGCTCGCCTTCTGCCGACTGCTCGAGCGCTGGGGGAGGGGCGAGGCCGTGCCCCCGACAGTTGGGGGCCGCCAGGCAGCGCTACGGCGGGCGGCGGACCGGGTCGAGACGGCGCTTGCGGGTCTGGAACGGCCGCTCTCACGATATCTCCTCGAGCTCGAGCCGGAGCTCGCGGAGGGTCGCTCGTGGTACGCCGGGCCCGGGGCGGGGGAGCTCGTCGAGTGGCGGCCGATCCTCGATCGCGCCGGTGTTCGAGCGTGCCCGAACCGCGTGGCGGCCGTCTACCTCGAGCTCGCCGTGCTCGTGCGAGCGCTCGAGGGGCTCGCCACGGCGGCCAGCCTAGACGCGGTGCCCGACCGGTCGTCCCTCTGGGCTGGCCTCTTCGACCTTCGCGACACGCTGCTGGGATCCACCGTGGACGACCTCCGCGCCCTCGCCGCCTGAGATCCCACTCCGAGCTCCTCGTGCAGCACGTCGAGGTACGAGCCGTATCCCGACGGCGACTCCCATTCGGCGGCACTCTCCACAGCGGTTCCCTCACCCCATTCGTTGAAGCTCACGACGAGCTGGAAGGGATCGCTCCCCGCGACCATGTCACGGATCGTCCGACGCCACCGAGCCAGGTCGCGAGAGACGAGGCTCGAAGGGTGCTCGACGAACCAGAACCCCGGCATGATCGTCGTCCCGTACCCGGTCTGGCGGTCGATTCCGGTCGCGAAGTCGGCGCCGTACTGATGCCAGCCGTCCGGCTGCGCGGGGCACCCGCTGTAGCCACCGAAGACCTTGAGGACGATGAAGAGCCCGCCGGGATTCGCCCGGCTCCAGCGCTGGGCGACCTCGCAGTCGACGTCGTCGGCCGAGTAGACGAACACGACCACACGACCGCCGAGTCGTAGGTACGCGGGCTTCGAGCCGTACCGGTCGCGGATGTACTCGAGATCCCTACGGATCTGCTCCGGGCTCGGATCGCCGTACCCCTCGTCCTCGTAGTAGACGGCCCAGCGGAAGGGGGTCGGCCGGGCGACGTCAAGGGCGGCCGGGAAACGGAGATCCGTGGGCTCGCCGATTCCCCACCAGGACCAGATGCCGATGTCGAAGCCGCCGTACCGCATCGCGGCGACGTGGTTCCGGAGCACTCGTGGATCGCCCGACGAGTACAACCCGAGCGACGGGCGGTAGCGCGTGTACGGAGCGATGCTTCCTGCCGACCAGAGCTCCGGGAACCAGCCGTAGTAGAACGCCCCACGGACGGGGAGGGTCGGCTCGTGGCGGTTCGGCGGTGGCCCGCGGAAGTCGCGAACGCGCATGCCTCCGGCGGATCCGGGTGAGAACACGAAAGACGCGGTCGGCTCGATGCCGCTCACGATCTCCTCGACGGGGCCTGTGAAACGGAAGCTTCGCCACCTCCGAACACCGCGGACGAGCGTGGGAGCGCCAAGTGCGTTGACAGAGGATGGCGCGGCGCGCTCGACGTCGATCCGAAACACCGGGCGATCCGCCTGGGAGACATCGACGACGGCGAACGGCTGCGCGTCGAGGAGCTGCTTGCGTGCCTCGACGAGGGACCACGAACGCACCGACGCGGATGGAGCGGGGCCTGCCGAGAGTAGAACGACCGCGACACCGAGCCCGATCAGACCTGCGGCGCTGCGGTCCATCTCCGTACCCTAGGCTGCGGAGGTGGCTCCGCGAATCGTCGTCGTCGGGTCGATCAACCTCGACCTCGTCGCGCGCTGCGAGCGCCTACCGAAGCCCGGTGAGACGGTCAGCGGCGCAACGTTCTCGCGGTTTCCGGGCGGAAAGGGCGCGAACCAGGCCGTCGCCTGTGCACGGCTCGGGGCGGAGGTGACGATGATCGGCGCGGTCGGGCGCGATCCGTTCGCCGAGGAGGCGCTCCGTGGACTGCGGCAAGCGGGGGTCACGCTCGATCTTCGGGTCGTCGACGAGCCGACTGGAGTCGCCGTGATCCTGGTGGATGCGACCGCCGAGACGCAGATCGTGGTCGCTCCAGGCGCGAACCAGACTCTCGGCGACATCCAGCTCGAAGACCACGACGCCGTCCTCTGCCAGCTCGAGATCCCCGACGAGGCGGTTCTCGCCGCGTGGGAGGCGTGCACCGGAGTCTTCTGCCTCAACGCCGCGCCCGCGCGACCCGTCCGGGTCGACCCCGATCTCACCGTCGTCAATCGCTACGAGCTCGAGTCGCTGTCCCGAAAGGACGGACTCGTCGCGCTGACGCTCGGCGCCGACGGCGCCGTGCTCCTCGAGGACGGCGAGGAGATCGCCCGGGCCGCACCGCCCGAGGTCGACGCTGTCGACGGCACCGCGGCGGGCGATGCGTTCACCGCCTGCCTGCTGGTCTCGTTGCTGGAGGGGCGGGAATCCCAGGAGGCCCTCGAGCGAGCGTGCGCTGCGGGAGCCCTCGCCGCCTCGCGGATGGGCGCGCAGACGTCTCTACCGACGAGCGCGGAGATCGACGCGATTCTCGCGTAGGGACGAGGCTTGCCTCCTCCTATGTAGCCCCGTCGAGCGCCGCGACAAGGCGCTTCGGGGCGACGATCCGGTAGCTCTCCTCGATCCAGTCGCAGAACGCAAGTTACAAGTTGTAACTTGGCGTCCTCTTGGGACAGGTGCTGCGTTCATGAGTGAGAGGCCCATTCCGGTCATCCTCGACTGCGATCCCGGGCACGACGACGCGATCGCGCTGCTGCTCGCGCTCGCGAGTCCCGAGATCGACCTCCTGGGCGTCACGACGACCTACGGAAACCAGACCCTCGAGAAG
>Ga0209640_10000047_pt1 | contig 67420 bp, 62 predicted proteins | sample RifCSP10_1_FD_184018 | JGI IMG/M metagenome (GOLD analysis project Ga0209640, IMG submission 184018) | Soil microbial communities from Rifle, Colorado - Rifle CSP2_sed 10_1 (SPAdes) (version 2) | ecosystem: Environmental > Terrestrial > Deep subsurface > Rock core/Sediment | place: Rifle...
ACACACAAAGTGCCTGGCTTATTGGAATAGTCAAATGTTAAACCACTACCTCAACATTAATCATAAAAAAACTGCGTTGAAGTTTTTCCGTTGCTATCGGTTGCAACTTCAGTAAGCGGATAATCTTGCGAGTTATAGGTGAAAACAGAAGTGGATTGAACGTTATTTTCAACAGAAGTGGAAATAATGTTATGCAGAATTCCAGAAGCCTCTCCATCAATAAAAGAAATTTTATTTAAACCCAGAATGTTTTTTGCAGGATTGTTTTTAGTATCATACGTATAGCTATAATCAACACCGTAAGTCGAAACATATTCAGCAACTTCGCCATCAGCAAATGTAATTGTTGCCGTTCCGTCAAAAATAGTTTGGGTATTGTCATCTCCAGAATAGGCTTTCACCGCAATGGTGTTGTCTGAATTATAGGTGTATTCTTCCCTAAAACCTTCATTATATTCCGGATCAACCCTAACAAAACCAACCAGTCTTTTGTTGGCATCGTAGGTATAAGTGTTTCGCTGAAATACTAATCCATCAGAAAGTTTAATTTCCATTTTGGTGATCATGTCTTGGTCATAAGTCCAATAAATAGTCCCTTCCCCTTCGCTATCTGTAATAGCAACCAATTGATTTCCGTTGTATGTATAATTCAACGTAAAGCTTGAACCATCTTCATCGGTAACAATCATCCTTTTCAACAAAAGTGAACTGTTAACATCAGGTATGTCCACTTTTTCGTTTTCTGAACAAGAGCTTAACACGAATAAAAACGCGGTCATTAAGCAAAGTATTTTTTTCATATTTTATAAAATTTATTAGTAAAATTCTATTAAATGTAGCACAAAAATTCATACGTGCCTAATTCTAAAACATTAAAAAAGGAAAAACCAAATGTATTTGGGTAGATTAGAAGTTGCTGAAAAATCTAATAGAAGTACTGCGATTTCACATAATCGGAATTTCCTTCAACAGGCATCGCTGATTCTGAAATCTTCTCGGTGGGATAGCCATCTTCATCGTATTTGAAAGTGCTCTTATAAAAATTGGCCGATGAGGTGATTTGGTCATTTTTGGCAGAAGTATTAGTTACCACACTTATCAAACTATTGTTTGCGGAAATAATATCGTTTTGATCCAGCAGCTTCTCGTAGCCCAATACTGAATGAAAAGGATTGTTTTTGGAATCGTATTCAAAGCTTATGCTATAGGTCAAGGTAACTCCTGAAGGAGCGCTATCAAACGTCCTGGCGTCTTTAATTAAATTTTTATTTTTGAAATACAAAATGCCATGGCATATTTTAACATCTTGGTTACCTGCCTTTAGGTCCAGTTTTTCATAGGCAATCGAGCCGTCCGAATTGGGAGTATAATTTATTATGTAGTTATTTAAAGACTTCGCGCTTAGCAATTGACCTCTTAGATAGCTATATTCTATGGTACTGCTGACGGCCGTTGCTTTGTCTAAAACTATAACTTTGGTTATGAGTCCATCCATATAACTGAACTCTGTTCGTTGCTTAGTTCCATCAATGCTTTTAATTTCGTTACCATTATAGCTAAAATCAGTGGTCTCTGATGTTCCGTCTGCAGAAACCTCTACTAACTGTTTTAGTAATTTGCCGCTATCATCCTTGTCTTTGGAGCAAGAATAAAAAACCGCTAAAAAGGCGGAGACAATCCAAATTATGTTAAATGCTTTCTTCATTAAAAGATCCTTAAAAAACAGTCTGTATTGTGTTGAAATTTAACAACATAGGCGCGAATAAAAATCAAATATACAAAATCTAAATCAATGATTTTGCATCTTTAAATAATTGAAACTTAAATTAAAAGCAAAAGGGCGAAATTATTCGCCCTTTTGCTTATTCTATGTACTACTTTTTTTTGATTTTGCTATTTGACGAAATCAATCGCTTTTTCCAAAGCTTCTTGTATTCCCTCAACCTTCTTTCCTCCTGCGGTAGCGAAAAACGGTTGCCCTCCGCCCCCGCCTTGGATAAATTTTCCCAATTCACGAACCACTTGTCCCGCATTAAGTTTCCTGTCGGCAACAAGTTCTTTAGAGATATAACAGCTCAGCATTGGTTTTCCTTCCTCGGCTGTCGCCAAAACAAGGAATAGGTTACTCCCTAAACTACCCAATTCATAGGCCAAATCTTTTGCCCCATCAGGACTCAAATCGACTTGCTTCGCCAAGAATTGAATGCCGTTTATTTCTTGTAATTCTTTCGCCAATTCCCCTTTCATGTTCTTGGCCTTGTCTCTCAATAGGGATTCCAACTGTTTTTTCAATTTGGCGTTTTCGTCCTGCAAAGAAACAACTGCCTTCAATGAATCTTGCGGATTTTTCAGCGCGCTTTTGATTTCACCCAACAGTTCTTCATTTGAAGCAAAAAAGGCTTTTACGGCATCCCCCGTGATGGCTTCGACACGTCGAATTCCCGCGGCAACCGCTCCTTCGGAAACAATCTTGAAATACCAAATATCGGCAGTATTATTTACGTGAATTCCACCGCAAAGTTCCATACTCTCGCCAAACTTAATTGCGCGAACATGATCGCCATATTTCTCCCCAAACAATGCCATTGCGCCTTCTTCTACCGCTTGCGCGAAAGGAATGTCTCGTCTTTCTATCAATGGTATATGCTGTTGGATTTTTGCGTTTACAAAGTCTTCCACTTGCTGCAATTCTTCATCAGTCACTTTTGCGAAGTGAGAGAAATCAAAACGCAGGTGTTTCGGGCTCACCAAAGATCCTTTTTGTTCTACATGCGTTCCCAAAATGCTTCGAAGCGCCTGATGCATCAAGTGAGTCGCCGAGTGATTCTTAGCGGTATCCGCTCTCAATTTAGTATCCACTTTTGCCACAAAACTCGCATTTACGTTTGACGGTAAACTTTTTGCAAAATGCAAAATCAGGTTGTTTTCTTTTTTTGTATCTATAATTTCGATAGTCTCATTTGCCGAAACCAAAATTCCTTTATCACCAATTTGCCCTCCTCCTTCCGGATAAAATGGTGTTTTGTCCAGAACAATTTGATACAAAAGGCCATCTTTTTTAGAATCAACTTTACGAATGCGGGTAATTTTTACTTCCGATTCCGTTTGATCATAACCTACAAATGTTTCTACATTCCCTGGAATTAAAACGGTCCAATCCTCTGTTGAAATTTCAGAAGCCGCACGCGAACGCGCTTTTTGCTCCTGCATCGCTTTATCAAAACCGGCTTCGTCTAACTCCAGACCTCTTTCTCTTAAAATCAAGGCTGTTAGATCCTTTGGAAAACCAAAAGTGTCATACAGTTCAAATGCTTTAGCACCTGCAACTTCCTTGCCTTTTGTGTCTGCAATAACATTTTCCAGCAACTGTAAGCCTTGGTCTAAGGTTCTTAAGAAAGAAGCTTCTTCCTCACGAATTACGTTGGTCACTAAGTTTTGTTGCGATTTTATCTCTGGGAAAAATTCGCCCATTTGGTCGGCTAAAACGGACACTAATTGATAGATAAATGGTTCCTTGGTATTCAAGAAAGTAAATCCGTAACGAATGGCACGACGCAAAATTCTGCGGATAACGTATCCCGCACCGGTATTTGACGGCAATTGTCCATCAGCGATAGCGAAAGCTACAGCACGAACGTGATCTACGATCACACGAATTGCGATATTGGTTTTATTTTGCTCTTCGCTTATATCTTTAAGCTCGTTTGGAGTGTATTTTAATCCTGTGATCTTTTCCACTTTTTCAATAAGCGGTGTAAATACATCGGTGTCATAGTTTGAAGTCACATTTTGCATAGCCATGCACAAACGCTCAAAGCCCATTCCGGTATCAACGTGTTTAGAAGGTAATTTTTCCAATGTACCATCGGCCTTACGGTTGAATTCCATAAATACATTGTTCCAAATTTCCACCACTTGCGGATGATCAGCATTCACTAGACTTCTGCCCGAAACCGTAGCTCTCTCCTCGTCAGTACGCAAATCAATATGAATTTCAGAACAAGGTCCGCACGGTCCCTGGTCCCCCATTTCCCAGAAATTATCTTTTTTGTTGCCCAGAATTATGCGGTCTTCGGGTACAAATTGTTTCCAAATATCATATGCTTCTTGGTCAAAAGGTACATCCTCCGCTTCGTTCCCTTCAAACACTGAAACGTACAGACGGTCTTTGTCTAATTTTAACACCTCAGTCAAAAATTCCCAAGCCCAGGCCAAAGCCTCTTCTTTGAAATAATCGCCAAAAGACCAATTCCCCAGCATCTCAAACATGGTGTGGTGGTAGGTATCAAAACCTACATCCTCTAAATCGTTATGCTTTCCTGATACACGAAGACATTTTTGGGTGTCAGCAATTCTAGTGCTTTTTGGCGTGGCATTCCCGAGGAAATATTCTTTGAACTGCGCCATCCCGGAGTTGTTGAACATCAAAGTAGGATCGTCTTTAAGAACTATTGGAGCCGAAGGAACAATTAAGTGGCCTTTACTTTGAAAAAAATCTAGAAATTGTTTACGTACGTCTTTTGAGTTCATTATTTTGATTTAAAAATTTAAAGATTGAATAATTTAAAAATTTAAGCGGCTTGACTTCCTCTTTAAATCTTTCAATTATTCAATCTTTCAATATTAATGCCCCAGATAGCAGTGGAAAGCTTCGAGATTAGACAATCTATTTTTTTCTTGAGGCGGCAGAGCGACCATAGGAAGCTCCTGCAGGATCATTAGAAAAAAAAGATGCCAAACGAGAACTTGCAACGAATAGCTGGAATGGGCACATTATTTTATTTATTGTCGAAAAAAGTGCAGAACAAATGAAACATTTATTAAATTTGTTCAACTAACACTTTATAAAGTGCAAAAATAGGGTATTTTAAAATATGGCGAAAGTAAAATATTATTACGATTCGGAAAATCTGGCGTATCGAAAAATAAAGACAAAAAAAAGGAAGAAATTTGGTATCGGGATATTGTTTTTAGTGGCTTCCGCCTTATTTGGCTTTTTAAGTTTTGTCATTTTATTGAACACTCCTTATTTTGACACCCCAAAAGACAGACTGCTGATTCGCGAAATCGAGAATTTGAAGTTGAATTATGACGTTTTGAACAAAAGAATGGATCAGATTGACAACGTGATCGCAGCAGTTGAAGACCGCGACAACAATTTGTACCGTACCTATTTTAACACCTCACCAATACCGGAAGAAGAAAGAAAATCAGGTTTTGCAGATACAAATCGATATGCCGTTTTAGAAGGATATGACAATACCCAATTGGTATTAACTACAACAAAAAGGGTAGATGCACTCACTAAGGAATTGGCGATACAATCAAAATCTTTGGATCATATTTTAAAATTGGCTAAAGAGAAAAACAAATTGTTGGCTGCCATTCCTGCCATTCAGCCTGTCAGGAACGAAAACTTGAAAAGGATGGCGTCCGGTTTCGGATACCGCACGGATCCATTTACCAAGGCGCGTAAGATGCATGAGGGAATGGACTTTACGGCAAAAACAGGTGCACCCATTTTCGCCACTGGCGATGGTGTTGTATCTCAAGCTAACAGCAATGCTTCTGGTTTTGGAAATCATGTTGTCATTAGGCATGGTTATGGATACGAAACCTTGTATGCGCATTTGAGCAAATACAACTGCAAAGCGGGGCAAAGGGTTAAGCGAGGAGACATAATAGGATATGTAGGCAGCACCGGAAGATCGGAAGGCCCACATTTGCATTATGAGGTTCACAAAGACAAGAAAGTCGTGAATCCGCTCAATTTTTATTACGGAAACATTTCGGCAGTGGAATATGTGGCCATTTCAAAATTGGCCAACCAAGAGAACCAATCGTTGGATTAATTTGTAAACAGGATTTATAATGTCAGGTTTACTTTAGGTGTAACATTAAACTTTATACAAAAAAATGCATATTGAACTTTCTAAGGACAAAAGATACTATAGCATTGGTGAAGTCGCCAAAGCATTTGATGTAAACGCATCGCTGATTCGTTTTTGGGATTCCGAATTTGACATCCTAAAACCCAAAAAAAACGCAAAGGGCAATCGAATGTTTACCCCAGAAGACGTAACGAATTTACAGCTAATCTATCATCTGGTAAAAGAAAGGGGTTTTACGCTCGAGGGGGCAAAGACCCATCTGAAAGAGGGACAAAAGAAAACCTTAGATAAGTTTGAGATCATCAGAAAATTAGAAACCATAAGAACACAATTAACAAATATTAAAAATCAACTTTAAAACTAAATAAACATGAAAAGATTTTTGCCTTGGATTATCGGAGCCGTTATTATTATTGGAATATATAGCTGGGTTAAGGGAATTAACAATACTGCTGTAACATTAAATCAAACTGTTGAGCAATCTTGGGGAGACGTACAGACAGCCTACCAGAGACGAAATGACTTGATCGGAAACTTGGTCAACACGGTAAAAGGTGCTGCCGACTTTGAAAAAAGCACTTTGACTGCAGTAATTGAAGCCCGCGCAAAAGCCACTTCTACAACTATAGATCCCGCTAACATCACCCCGGAACAGTTAGCCGAATTCAACAAAGCACAAAGCGGAGTTTCTTCAGCTTTATCAAGGTTGCTGGTTACTGTTGAAAGATACCCTGACCTGAAAGCCAATCAAAATTTCTTGAAGTTACAAGATGAATTGGCTAGCACCGAAAATCAAATTTTGACAGCCAGAACCCGTTTTAATGAGGCGGTAAAACCATACAACAATCACATTAAAACCTTCCCAAACAGCATCTTTGCAGGCATGTTTGGATTTAAGGAAAAAGCATATTTCACTGCCGTTGAAGGCGCTGAAAAACCGGTTGAAGTGAAATTCTAAACTTGCCCAAAAAGGGAATTAGCTTAGCATAAAAAGCACAAATACAAGAATCCACGGGCTTTACCGCCCGTGGAATTTGCGTAAAAAAACAAAACAAATGTCAAAAGTAGAAAGTTTTTTAACAACAGAAGAGGAGCAAGAAATTGTTGAAGCGATTCGTGTGGCCGAAAAAAACACCTCTGGAGAGATTAGGGTTCATCTAGAAAAAACAACCGCCTTGGATCCATTTGATCGTGCGCTGGAAGTTTTTAACGAACTAAAGATGGACGAAACTCAACTTAAAAATGGAGTTTTAATTTATCTAGCGGTCAAAGACAAAACCTTCGTGATTTGCGGCGATCAAGGAATAAATGACGTTGTTCAAAATGATTTTTGGGACAGCACAAAAGATGTTATGCTCGCTCATTTTAAAAATGGCAATTTTAAACAAGGTTTGATTGATGGTATTTTGAGAGCAGGGGAAGAACTGAAAAAACATTTTCCATGGTCCGAAGATGATACGAATGAATTATCAAACGAAATCTCAAAAGGATAATATGATTATACCCAAATTAAATAGCCCACTTTTTTTGAAATTCCTTGTTTGTTTATTGGTTACTCAAATAGGTTTTGCGCAATTTACAATACCAGAAAAACCCGCTTTTCAAACTAGCGTTTACGATTACGCTAATGTATTAAGCGCATCCGAGAAGGCACAACTGGAAGAGAAGCTTATACACTATGCCGACTCAACCACAACGCAAATTGTAGTAATTACAATTGAAAGCCTAAAAGGCGAAGATATTGGAATTCTTACTCCAAAATGGGGACATGAATGGGGCATTGGCGGAACCGCAAAAGACGACAATGGGGTTCTTATTTTATTGGCCAAAGCGGAAAGAAAAATATGGATTTCACCAGGCTACGGTCTTGAAGACAGGTTAACTGCAGGAATCGGAGGGGAAATTACAAGAAACATTATTATTCCAGAATTCAAAGCCGGAAGTTATTACAGAGGCCTGGACAAAGGAACTGATGCCCTTTTTGACGTTTTTAGCGGCAAGTACAAAGGGGAAAGAAAAAAAGAAACCAAAGGGAAGAGTTTCCCGATTTTCCCATTCATAATAATTATTGTTTTCATCCTAATCCTTATTTCAAAAAACAAAGGAGGCGGCGGCGGAAACTCAGGCAACAGAGGAGGTGGAGGACCCAGTTTACTGGATGTCATCATTCTGAGTAGTCTAGGACGTGGCGGTCACGGTGGTTTTGGCGGTGGTTCATCCGGCGGTGGCTTTGGCGGCGGCGGCGGCGGTTTCGGAGGAGGCTTCGGCGGTGGCGGATTCTCCGGAGGAGGCTCAGGAGGAAACTGGTAAAAAACTTTATAGATTATCGAAATAAGAAAAAGCTGCAATTCGCAGCTTTTTTTTGTGCCCAATTTTTGACATTGCTATCCGGAGCCCTTCAATAAAATGGTGTAAGTCATTGGGAATTAAATATCTAAAAAACGGTGTAAAAGGATAGAAAAAATATTTTAATAACTGATTATGAGTGCTTTAACTTCTTTTTAGCGATACAAAATGTAACTTTATAGAAAACAAAGCCATGAAAAATTTTGCAATTCAACTCGTGTGGTTTACCACTTTGTATGTATTTATTTTTGCCGGTTTATGTCAACTTAACATTCCATTATCGGTATTAATCACTGTATTAATTTTTGGATATTTTTTAATACTCTTTATGGTTTACACCGTTCTGACAGATAAATACACCACCACAAAAACTTTTAAGGACTGGTACGAAGATCACCCGATGGAAACTTTGGATGACTAGCGGCAGTATTTGTTTCTTTTGAGGTTTTAACGAAAATGCGGCGCAGATAGCCGTCATTTCTGATCTGGCAGCAGGGGAAGAAAGGTTTTTAGCAAAGCCATTCTTCCCTTAGCCAATAGGCCTGCTTTAAAATAAAAACTAACGCACTTTACTTTTTAATACAAAACGATGCAGCAGCTTCGGGAAAAAGCGTTTCAAATAAACACCTAAAACTTCTTTGCCTCCAATGTATGCCTCAAATTTTTTAGCCTCTACCGCCCTAACTAATTTTTTGGCAAAAACTCCTACTGCCATTCCGTTTAGGGTTGCATCATCATCCTTGTTTTGCTTTGAACCATCGGCCGTAAGCGAATTTATAGCCACGTTAGTCTGGATAAAGCCTGGGCAAATTAGTGTCACATCGATATTGTCTTTTTGGTGCTCCATGCGCAACACGTCAAAAAATCCGTGCAAAGCATGTTTTGCGCCACAGTAGCCGGAACGGTATGGAGACCCGAATTTCCCCATCAAACTGCTAATGGTTACAAAATGCCCTTTCTGGTTTTGGATAAAATGCGGCAACAAGGCCTTGGACAGTGCAACGGCACCGAGATAATCGACCTCGATCAGTTTTTTATCCACTTCAAAGTCGGTTTCTACCAGAAGCGAACGTTGACTCACTCCCCCGTTATTTATTAGGATATCTATTTTACCGAAAAAAGAAATTGCTCTGGCGACGTGCGTTTTCGCGTTACCAAAATCTGCCAAGTCAAATGGCAAAACAACCACTTCTGAATTCGCACACTTCGATTTTACCCGTTCCAGATTTTCAAAGTTTCGTGCCGAAAGGATCAGTTTGCACTTTCTTTGCGACAATTCAATGGCCAAGGCCTTCCCTATTCCGCTTGAAGCGCCCGTTATCCAAATGACCTTGTTGTTTATCGAATCCATTTTTTTTATAAATGTAAAAAAGTTTATCGAGTTATGACTAACTCAATAAACTTTCTACCGTAAAAGGAAAAATTACCCTTGTTCCTGCTATTTCCTTTTTTAATGTTTAATGAAACATCATTCCGCCGCGAGAAGGTTTTTCTTTTCCTGCAAATTTCTCTAATTTGTAGGTCAATGAAAACATCAGGTATCGTTTCAAAACAGTGTTTTCTTCGTCCTGAATCGCTTCCGGGGTTATGGTTCTTGTCGCACTCTGATTTTGGTTCAGTAAATCATATACTTTTACTTTGGCCGTTAATTTTTTATCATAGAAACTATAGGCTAAACTGCTATTCCATAAATAGAAATCCTTTTTAAAACCATCGGCGATATTGGAATTGTAGGTATAACCGAAATCATTCCCGAAAACCCAATTTTTCGGCCAATAATTAGTCGTCTGGATATTGAATTTATGAACTACATTAGAAGCCGAACTCAGTAAATAATTGGTGTACTTAGTATCATTAAAACTTACATTGTATGTCGGGTTTATCGTTAACAACTCCCCATATTCATAGGAGAAATTTGCTCTTGGACTTAAACTTACTGTATTTGCTTCAAATAAAACATCATTTGTAAATCCCTTCGACAAACCTACATTTGCATGCAAACCAACTCCGAATTTAAATTTATGGGCATCCTTTTTTATAGTTTTGTTCCAATTTAGCCCAAAAAAGGAATTATACGTTCCTGAAATGTTCTCGTAAGTAGTTCCTCTTTTTCTGTTCTCATCAAAAGTAGTTGAAGAAACGACCTGATTATCATAATAATTACCTCCCAAATAAACACTGTAACCTGCACGACTGGCAAAATCATAATCCCTAAAACTAAAATACCCTCTGTGACTTTTATTTGGATTTAAATCTGGATTCCCTATATAAGTATTTAACGGATTTGCCAGATTCTCGACCGGTAAAATCTGACTTGCTGTTGGAAAGTTGATATCGTAGCCATAACTCGTCCATAATGATTTTGACTTGGTGAATTTGTAATTTATCTGCGCTTCGGCAAAAGGCAAAACATAATTTTTGCTGAGCGCTGTTTTAGCATTAAGATATAATGACTCATTATCGAACTGGGTGATCGAAGTACCGGCACTTAAATTAATATTGTATTTTTTCTTATTCAGGCTCACACCCGCTTTGGGCTTAAATGTTTTGATATCAGATGTGAAATGGTTCGTCAAACTGGCATTCAGGTCCGAATAAGATTGAGAGTTTGAATTAAAGTCATACGTATCTCTGTCCTCAGTTGTGTTTTGCCAAGAATAATTAACAGCCATCCTAATTTTCAAAGAATCCGTTATTGGCTCTGCATACTCTATTTCTGCAGTATAATTATCTTTACGGTTTCTATTTTCCCTAATCTGGTCACGTACAACATCCGGATCAGATCCTTGGTAAAAAACAGTATTCGTTTTATTAGTTGAATTCAAATCCTCCTTAGTATTTTCATTCTCGAATGACAGACTCATATACCTCCCTTTTTTATTGAATGTCTTATTGTATTCAATTAAATTATTGAAATTATTTTTATCGCCTTCTTCAAATACCTGTGATGTGTTTTCATTTAACAGTTGGTCATTTTCGTCTTTCGAAAACTCGAAAGATTTGTTTCTATATTTGGAATCCGATTTAATAAACCTGGGAGAAATTACGATCGATGCGGTTGAGTCGATTTTATATTCAAATTGAAAATTAAAGTTATGACCGTTTTTCTCTTCATTAAATTCCGAATTGGATTCGGTGGTGAAATTCCCGGTTGGTAGAAACACAGTCTGTTTTGATCTGTTAATATTTTCAGAATCAGAATCGGTGAAAAAGTAACTGCCGCTTGGCTCCAATCCTTTAAACCATTCATCCGAATAATTCAAACCTACCATATTAGAGCGGGTAATTCCTTTGCCGCCGCCAAATCGCATACTTCCGATTCCGAAGGAACCGTTATCAGAATAATAAAACGATGTGTTTCGTCCTCCTTTCATATTATCAAATATTTCATCCATGGAGAAGCCTGTCGAATTAATATTGTTAGAGGATGCCAATGCACTTATTTTTCTTTTATTTTTGAAATAATTGACTAATGCACTGCTTTCATAACGGCCACTAGTCCCGCCCCCTGCCATAAATTTACCAAAAAACCCTTTGTTTTTATCTTCATCAATCGTCAGGTTAATACTGGCATTATTAGAACTGGCGACCTGATTTGTCAGTTCTTCTTTTTTGGTCTTCGTATCGGTGATCTGAACTTTGTTGATGATGTCTGAAGGCAAACTTTGAAGTGCGATTTTCCCGTCTTTGTCAAAAAACGGTTTGCCGTTTACCAGAACCTGATTCACTTCCTTTCCGTTAACGGTGATTTTTCCATCGGCGTCAATTTCGACTCCCGGTAATTGCTTCAACAAGGTCTCCACATTTGCGTCAGGACGAACCTTAAACGATGAGGCATTAAACTCCAATGTATCTTTCTTGATTCGGATTGGTGGCGCTTCGCTCTTTATTACGACTTCTCCCAAAGCATATGTGTTTTCCACTAAAGGCAAAGTACCGAAATCTTTGTCTTTAAGGATTTCTTTAAATCCTTGCTTGTATACTTTATATCCCATGTAGGATATTTTCAATAAAAATGGATTTGTGATGGGTTTGGTAGAGAAAACAAACAAACCGTTTTTATCTGTAATCGTATAGTCAATTACGGTGGAATCTTTGACGGAGGATAAATATACAGTGACGGATTCTAGGGGAAGCTTGGTTTCGTTATCAGTAATTTTGCCGGACAGCTTAATACTATTTTGAGCAAATGAAACACAACAAATGAACAATAGTACTAGTAAGTAAGGTTTTTTCATAAAAAAAATTAGCTGTTAAAGTATGAACAATAACAGCTAATTAAGGCTTTTAAAAAATAGATTTAATGTTTTTTACAAAAACTTTAACAAACTATTTCTCTCTAATATAAATGTCTATCGGCACTCCTGAAAAGTCCCAATTGTCACGGATTTTGTTTTCAAGGTAACGTTTGTAAGGCTCTTTTACATATTGCGGCATATTCGCAAAAAAAACGAACTGTGGCGTTTTCGTTGGCAGCTGCATGCAATATTTGATTTTCACATATTTCCCTTTTGTCGCCGGTGGCGGGTACGCTTCAATCACTTTCAACATGTATTCGTTGAATTTTGAAGTAGCGATACGTTGCTGTCTGCTTTCGTACACTTTTACTGTTGCTTCAAGCGCCTTCAGTAATCTTTGTTTTGTTAAAGCAGATACGAACAGAATTGGCACATCAGTAAATGGCATCAGTTCTTCCCTGATTTTTTCTTCGTAGTCTCTGGTCGACATGGTTTCCTTTTCGACCAAATCCCATTTGTTAACCAGAATCACAACCCCTTTTCTGTTTTTTTCGGCCAACCAAAAAATACTTTGATCCTGACCTTCGAATCCACGAGTGGCATCGATTATCAAAATACAGATATCAGAATGCTCGATTGCACGTACAGAACGCATAACGGAGTAAAACTCCAAATCTTCCTTCACTTTCGCTTTACGACGAATACCTGCTGTATCCACCAAGTTGAATTCGAAACCAAAACGGTCAAATTTTGTATCAATAGAATCTCTGGTAGTTCCTGCAATATCTGTAACAATATAACGGTCTTTACCAATCAATGCGTTTATAAAACTTGATTTACCTGCATTAGGACGTCCTACAACAGCAAAACGAGGCAATTCAACTTCTTCTTGTGTTGGTTCTGGCTTAATAGGAAATGATTCGATTAATGCATCCAATAAATCTCCAGTTCCGCTTCCTGAAATACTTGCAAAAGTGTAATACTCCCCTAGTCCTAGGTTGTAAAACTCAATGGCATCTTTCTCACGCATAGCGTTATCCACCTTGTTTACCGCCAGTAATACTGGCTTAGTCACTTTACGCAATAATCTTGCAACGGCATCATCCATTGGAGTAATACCTTCCTCAACATCAACCACAAATATGATAACATCTGCTTCATCGATAGCTAATTCTACTTGTTTACGGATTTCGCCTTCAAAAACGTCATCAGAACCACGTACATATCCTCCCGTATCGATTACAGAAAATTCCTTTCCATTCCATTCACTTTTACCATAGTTTCTGTCACGGGTAACTCCCGAAACTGAATCTACTATAGCTTCTCTTCTTTGTATCAGCCTATTAAAAAGGGTTGATTTCCCTACATTAGGTCTTCCTACTATCGCAACAATATTGTTCATAATATAAATTCAAATATTTTGCAAAGGTAGTGTAAAAACCGTGAATATCAATTATTTTACTATATTAGCTCAGACCTTACCCTTAATAAACTAAAAAAAAATGCATGGATCCTGAAAATGAGATTACTCTTCGTTTGCGTTTTGACAAGGACATTAAGGAAAACAACAGTTCTTTACTTCTTAAATTTGAAAAATATTCTAATACCAAATCGGAAGATTTTACGATAAAAATAAGTGACAACCACATCTGGCTTGACATAGTCGCGTCAAAAAGAAAATGCTGGACCCCTCATTTGCATTTGGAACTTGAACCCAAAAGTGATTTGGAAACCCATATCAGAGGACTGTTCGGTCCTGACCCCACCCTTTGGACATTTTTCATGTTTCTCCATTTTATAATTGCAAGCCTATTTTTTATTTTTGGAGCCATGACCTATTCTGATTATGTCTTAAAAAATTCGATGATACTAGATGTCACAATTATATTACTGATGACGATTTTTTGGTTTTCACTGTACTATTTGGCGAAGTCTATAAGGAAAAAAGGACGTCAACAGATGAACGAACTGGATTCTTATTTTAATACAATCATAAATTCCTAAAACAAGTAAACGTGAGTAAAACATAAAAGCCCCCATACAATCTGTATGGGGGCTTTCTAAATTTTATTATAATCTCAAAAGAGACTTTATCGTTACAACAAACTATTGGTTATAACCAAATCGTTTCAACATATTCACGTTGCTTCTCCAGTTTTTATTCACCTTCACGTACAACTCGATATGTATTTGCTTGCCAAAGAACTTCTCTAAATCGGCACGAGAATCCATCCCTACTTTTTTTAGCGCAGCCCCTTTATGGCCTATTATAATTCCTTTTTGAGTTTCGCGCTCTACCATAATCAAAGAACGGATTCTAATGATGTTTTCATCCTCGAAAAATTCCTCCGTAACAATTTCGACCGCATAAGGGATTTCCTTGCTGTAATTCAACAAGATTTTCTCACGAATGGTCTCGTTAACGAAGAAACGTTCCGGTTTGTCCGTCAGTTGATCTTTTGGATAATATGCTGGCGATTCTGGCAAAAGTGAAATTATCCTTTGAAAAACTTCTGGAACATTGAAATTCTGCAATGCTGATATTGGGAAAATTTCGGCATTAGGCACTTTTTCTGCCCAGAAAGCCACTTGCTCTTCTAGTTTATCCTGATTTGACATATCGATCTTATTCAATAATAAGAGTACCGGAATTTTGGCATGTATTATTTTATTGAAAAAAGCTTCGTCTTTCAAATCTTGCTCGCCTATCTCAACCATGTAGATCAAAATATCGGCATCCTCAAAGGCGGACTTTACGAAGTTCATCATTGACGCTTGCATTTCGTATGCTGGCTTGATGATTCCTGGCGTATCAGAAAGAATCATTTGAAAATCTTCCCCATTTACGATCCCTAGGATTCTATGGCGTGTTGTTTGTGCTTTAGATGTAATGATAGACAACCTTTCCCCTACGAAGGCATTCATTAATGTGGACTTCCCAACATTTGGATTTCCTATGATGTTTACAAAACCTGCTTTATGTGACATTTAATATGTATTTATTTTGCAAAGGTAGTTATATCAACCCAATAGATGAAATAAAACATTTTTTAAAATTTTTGTTGCAAATGCCAAAATTCGTCGTACCTTTGCAGCCGAAACATCGCGGGATAGAGCAGTAGGCAGCTCGTCGGGCTCATAACCCGAAGGTCACTGGTTCGAGTCCAGTTCCCGCTACTAAGTTAATTTTATTGAGATTACAAACGCACATCGCGGGATAGAGCAGTAGGCAGCTCGTCGGGCTCATAACCCGAAGGTCACTGGTTCGAGTCCAGTTCCCGCTACTAAGAAAGCTTCATAGAAATATGAGGCTTTTTTCAATTTAAGCCAATTGCTATGGGTATTCGGAGGGCTCTCTCCATTCGCAGCGGGCATGTATTCGGAAGGCGGTCCCTTTCACTAAGAACGCTTCATGTTGACAGGAACTTTTTTCTTTTATCCTTTTTTCTCTGCATCCAAGTTCATTATTTATTTCCCATTAAAAAACCCGTGATGCCCAAGCAACACAGGTTTAAAACTAACTAAACATATTAAAAACACCAACTTATTGAGAGCAACTCAAACTTAATGTGTTATTTTAAAAGTGATTTTTTTCGCTAGTCTTCCGACACCAAAGGTCTTTCAATATCCAAGGACACGTCCATTAAAACGACAGCCCCATCATTATTTAACATAGTCATATTCAAAGTATCTAACACCGCCAATTTTTTTGAAATTAGACCGCTAAACATATTATACGAAATATTCATTTCTTTTAGATTATTCAATTTCTCTAAACCAAAAGGGACTTGACCCTCCATGTTATTTTCAAACAAACTTAGGTTTTCTAAGGATTTTAGATTAGAGATATCAGCACTCAATTCCCCGTTCAATTTATTACTATTTAAAAGCAATATCTTTAATGCCTTGGCCTCATAAAGAGAGTTCGGGATTTGCCCTTCGATTTCATTGTTAAAAAGAGCCAGGGTTTCTAAGTTTTGCAGTTTACCTATTTGGGCAGGCAACTCACCTGAAAGCCTATTCATATAAAGCTCTAAATTTCGCAGATTATCCATTTCACAAATTGAAACTGGTATCGCTCCCGACAATTTATTAAAAGAAAGATCCAAAACCTTTAATTCCTTTAAATTATCCAATGAGGAAGGTATAACACCAGATATACCGTTTTTATGCAAATTTAATTCCTGCAGATTTACAAGGTTTACTATTTCACTGGGTATTTCGCCCACCAAATTATTGTCCGCCAAACTTATGGAAACCACCTTATCACCCTCTAATTTAATGCCGTACCAGGTGGAAACGGGAGAAGATAAATCCCATTTTGTTGTCCAGTTATCCCCATTAGTCGCTTTATACAATTTCAAAAGCACCGCTTTATCTGAAAATGAAACATCAGCCATCATCGTCAATGAGGTCAGGACGGTTAAAACAAAAGTGAATAGATTTTTCATAAGCGGCTAATTTTTACTGTTTCGAATGATTAAATGTAAACACATTACGGTTCAACAGCAAATTTAATCGACAAACTACATCATTTATGAAAATAAACATGTAATTTACTTACAAAATAAATTATCGAATATTAATAAATAATATATTACATTTGTTTTCACAACATTAAAACTAACACCATGGAAATTAACTTTTTAGCGCTTATCGCTGCCGCATTTTCAACGCTCTTAGTAGGATTTATTTGGTACAACCCGAAGGTTTTCGGAACAATTTGGATGAAAGAAGCCGGAATGACCGAAGACAAAATGAAAGGCGCAAATATGGTGCTGATTTTTGGAATGGCCGTATTCTATGCGTTTCTAATTGCAATGACGCTTCAATTTTTGACTATTCACCAATGGGGTGCCGTTAGCATGGTTGGCGGAGACGTCGCGAATGCAAAACCTTCTTATGCCGCATTCATGGCTGATTACGGGACTACTTTCAGAACCTTTAAACACGGGATGCTTCACGGCTTTATGACAGGTCTATTTATGGCACTGCCAATAATAGGTACTAACGCACTTTTCGAGAGAAAAAGCTGGAAATACACTTTAATCAATGGAGGGTTTTGGATTGTTTGTTTAATGATAATGGGTGGGATTATCTGTGTTTGGGTTTAATATAAATAAACGATCGCCTTTTCATTTTATTGACGGGAGGCGATCGTTTTATTACAGGAGTTTTTCGATGGCTTTCGCCAAATCAAAATCCTTGTCCGTAAGCCCATTAGCGTCGTGCGTTGACAAACGAATATCAACCTTATTGTAGACATTGAACAACTCAGGATGGTGGTTTTGCTTCTCGGCCAAAAGACCCAGCTGCACAATAAAACCGAGGGCCTTGCTGAAATTTTTGAAAACAAACTTTTTTTCGATCCCATTGTCGTTAAAAGTCCAATCTTTCAACTCTTTTAAAATTGGCTGAGCCGCTTCCTCGTTGTACTTGTTCATAATTTTTGTTTTTAATAAAATTAGTTAAAATTACCCCAATGTCGTTCCCTTTTAACTTTATATGTTAATTTAGACGAATATTAATTTCCTCTCTATTGAACTCTAAATTTTCCTTCAAAATTTATTCCACTACCAAAGATCTCCCTTCTGATTGGGACTCTTTGGCCATCAATAACATTTTTCTTTCTAAAGATTATTTGACCGTGCTGGAAGTTGCGGTTCCGAAAAATATGACCTGTCATTTCATCGGTTTGTTTCTTGATGAAGAACTGGTAGGATTGGCACTCTCACAATATATTGACCTGAGCGATGTGCATTCTTTCGGGGAACGCGACCACTGTTTGAAAACAAAGGTTCGCGAAATTGTATTCAAGAAATTCAGCTCTAATGTCTTGGTGATGGGAAACAATATGCTGACAGGGCAAAACGGCTGCTGTTTCAGTGAAAAATTGTTAGCATCAGCAGGAATGGTTCTTTTAGAAAAAGCAGCAGAAGAGTTAAAGCTCACATTCCGAAAGAGAAAAATAAAAATACACTTGACTATTTTTAAAGATTTTTCCGAATCAGAAATTGAGAATTTTAGTATCCCCGAATTCGACTCCTATTATAAGTTCACGACCCAGCCCAACATGATTTTTCAGATTAGGGAATCTTGGAATACATTTGATGACTATATCTTGGACAAGAGCAAAAAGTACAGAGATCAGTACAAAAGGGCCCGAAAAAAAGCGGATGAGATTTCGAAAAAAAAATTATCCCTGGAGGAAATTACTATATACAAGTCAAGAATATATCAGTTATACATGAATGTAGCTAAGAACGCTCCATTTAACACCTTTTATTTGCCTGAAAATCATTTTGTGCTTTTCAAGCAATCATTGCAAGACAACTTCCTGTTTTATGGATATTTTATAGGGGAAGAATTGATAGGTTTTAACACGTTGATTAAAAACGGCAGCGACATCGACACCTATTTCTTGGGTTACGATGAAAAGTACCAACGCGAAAAAATGTTGTACCTGAACATGCTGTATGACATGATCGGATATTCAATCAATAAGGGATACAGGCGAATCATCTTTGCGAGAACGGCACTGGAAATTAAGAGTTCCGTAGGAGCTAAGCCTGTTGAAATGTATGGATTGATGAAACACAGCAACCCAGCCATTAACTTGCTTGTTTCAAAAACCTTCAGCTATTTCGAGCCTAAAATTGAATGGCAGCAACGCAATCCATTTAAAAATTAAAGCAATCAAGGAATAGCCACTTTCAGTTTCTGAGGGGCGATATTGATGTTAAACTCCGTTTCGTCTCCATAATACTCTCCATCCATTTGGAAACTTACCGGAATGTTTGTTTTGATTGTTGCCTTGTCAGTTGAAATAATGGTAATATCTTCAGAATCTAAAGGCATATTACCTGTGATTATTTGACCGAAAACCATTAAATCCAAATTTCTTAAAATTATCATTTCAAACTTCCCGTCATTCATTAGGCCATTAGGGTTAATAGTGACGCCAGTCCCGTATTTCTTGGAATTTGCAATCACAATCATCCGTGCCTGACATTCAACAACGGTATTATTGGCAGTTATGGTGGCGGAAAAAATAATTTCCCTATCCATTAATGTTTTGAAAGCTTGCAATGCATAGTGCCATCTTCCGTGCAGTGAACTTTTTTCATAGTTTTTAATCAACGCCGCATTTAGGCCCAAATCGCTTAAATGCAAACTATTAGCCCCATTGATAACAATCATGTCCATTTCTAAAAAATGTTTGCCAAAAGCAACAGGAAGACTGTCTTCAATCCCTTTAGGCAAACCCAAGTCTGTTGCCAGTCCATTTGCTGAACCAACCGGCAAAATCCCCAATATTACGTCCTCTTTCGCTAAAGCTTCGGCCGCTAACTTAATCGTTCCGTCACCGCCTGCGACAATAACCCGCTCCGGCTTGAACTTTTCATACATTTCTCGAATTTTAACAACATCATTCTTACCTGAAGTTTGATATAATACAAAATTGAAATTATCCTTGGCCGCAAAAACTGCAGTTGCCTCTATAAATTCAGATTTATCAATTCCGCCCGAAACCGGATTGACAATCATTATTATGTTCTTTTTCAAAATTATATTTCTTTTATTGGGCAAAAATAATTACATTTCAATATACTTCAAATGTAATAAAGAAAATGAAACCTATTTTAAAATTATATCGGGGATATGCAAATGAGCAGGAATTGATTGTGATGGGGCATGTTTTTAAACCAACCAAAACAAAAGATTACGACTTTCAGGACAAAAATTTTAAAAATGCGAGTTCAGTCATCAGTATGTTCCGGATTAAGACCCAGGGAAATGCAGATGTCTACTTAACACATAAAGGGGCTAAAATTCACACAAAAACATTGGTTGACGGATATTTTAAATTTTGCATTCCGTTAGACCACGGCTCTGATTCTAATTATGGTTGGATTGACTATGAGGTGAGTATAGTACATAAAAACAAGTCCATTACGACCAAAGCGAGTTACATTAGGCCACAAATAGGCAATTTGGGAATCATATCTGATATTGACGATACCTTCCTCGTATCCTACACTCTTAATCCATTAAAAAAATTGTACTATTTACTGTTCAGGAATGTCAACTCCAGAAAAGTTTTTGAAGACGTGGTCCCTCATTTCCAGGCTTTGAGTTCGGCGGGAAGAAGTGGGAAAGGAGAACTGAATGCCTTTTTTTACGTCTCCAGCAGCGAATGGAATCTATACCATTTTTTGGTGAAGTTTGCCGAAATTCACCAGCTACCCAAAGCAGTTTTATTGCTGAAAGACATCAAAACGAGCCTTACCAACTTCTTTTGGACAGGAAGAGGCGGTCACAATCATAAGTTTGACAAAATAAAACACATATTGGAATTTTATCCCAGCCTAAAATACGTACTGATTGGCGATGATTCTCAACACGATCCTTTTTTGTATGAAGCCATCAGCAAGATATTTCCCTTGACGGTAAAAGCCATCTACATTAGGCAAACCGGCAAGCACAAAAAAGAAAAAGTCAGCAAGGTCATGAGAAACCTTGAAACTTTGGATATTGCCGTATGTTATTTTAAAAATAGCGCGGAAGCCATATCGCATTCCAAAAAGATAGGCTTGATTCCTAAATAAATGCGAGAAAAAACTTTCTCAGCCTCATTCCATTTTCGTCTGGTAAAATAGCGACTGTATAAGCTCTATTTACTATCTTAAGAATACAATGAGGCTGGAAAGCTCCATACCGACTCGATTCCTATTAAGCGTTGTCAATTTCCTCTTGAACAATTTCCCAATCGGAAAGTAGTTTGTCCAACTCAGCTTTCTTTTTATTGTATGCCTTAAAAAAAGAAGCATCTTCAATGTGCTTGTTATAATTAGAAGCAACCATTTTATCGTCTTGTTGAATGTCTTTCTCCAATTGCTTGATCTGACTTTCAATTTTGCTCAATCGATTCTGCAACGCCTTTCCTTTCTTTTGTTCCTCATAAGAGGCTTTGTTGCTTTCTTTTGGAGCTGACGCTTTTAGCGCATCTTTTTGTTCCACCTCACGCATGTTTTCCAAATTGCGTTGTTCCAAAAAGTAATTGACGTCACCCAAATATTCTTTTATTTTTTGATCTCTGAATTCGTAAACGATATTCGACATTCCTTGAAGAAAATCCCTGTCGTGAGAAACCAACAGTAGCGTACCTTCGTATTTTTGCAAAGCGGCTTTCAAAACATTTTTAGATTTAATATCCAAGTGGTTCGTGGGCTCATCCATTACCAATACGTTAATGGGCTGCAAAAGCAATTTACAGAGCGCCAGACGGTTTCTTTCCCCTCCAGAAAGGACTTTTACCTTTTTCTCAACATCGTCGCCACGGAAGAGGAATGAACCCAACATGTCGCGCACCTTCGAACGATTTGTATCGGACGCGGCATCTTCCATAGTTTGAAGCAAGGTGATCTCACCGTCAAGATATTCGGCTTGGTTTTGGGCAAAATAACCAACCTGAACGTTGTGTCCCAATTTTATATCCCCTTCGAATTCAAATTCATTAACAATAGCTTTGATAAATGTAGATTTCCCTTGTCCGTTTTGTCCAACAAAAGCAATCTTACTTCCACGTTCAACCAAAAGTGAAATGTCTTTTAAAATGGTCTTATCACCGTAGCTTTTGGTAACTTTTTCAGCCTCGATTACAACACGACCAGGAACTTTAGAAAGCGGAAAAGAAATGTTCATTACAGAATTATCATCCTCATCCACTTCAATGCGTTCTATTTTGTCCAGCTTTTTTATCATCGATTGTGCCATGGAAGCTTTGGAAGCTTTCGCACGGAACTTTTCAATCAGTTTCTCAGTTTCCTCAATTTTTTTGGCTTGATTTTTTTGGGTCGCCAGTTGCTTTTCACGGATTTCATGACGCAATTCCAGATATTGGGAATAGGGTTTGTTGAAATCATAGGCTTTACCAAGGGAAATTTCAATAGTCCTGTTAGTGACATTGTCCAAAAACATCTTATCGTGAGAGACAATGACCACTACACCTGGATAATTACGCAAGAAACTCTCCAACCAAATGATACTTTCGATATCAAGGTGATTGGTTGGCTCATCCAGTAGCAATACATCATTGGCTTGCAATAACAATTTGGCCAATTCGATACGCATTCTCCACCCTCCTGAAAAGGTCTCCGTTTGATTGTTGAACACTTCTCTCTTAAAACCTAATCCAAGAAGAATTTTCTCGGTATCACCAACATAATTATAACCACCCAACAATTCAAAACGATGCGTATAATCGGATAAATCTTCAATTATTTTCGAATATTCCTCGCTTTCATAATCAGTACGAGTGACTAATTGATGATTGATTTCTTCTAATTTTTTTTCTACTATTTTTATATCGACAAAAGCTTCATAAGCCTCTTCTAAAACTGTACGGCCTTGCTCAAAATCAATATCTTGACGTAAAAACCCCATACGAACTTCTTTTTCTTGAGAAATCACGCCTGTATCAGGAAGAAAATCCCCTGCCAACATTTTGAGCATTGTAGATTTACCTGCACCATTTTTACCAACAAGACCCACACGGTCTCCGGCACCCAATCGAAAGGTCACTTCTTCAAACAAATAAGAACCACCAAACGAAACAGATAAATTGTGTATATTAAGCATGTATTATGATTTTATTCCTTTTTGAAATCGTAAATTTGCAACTCTAAAAAAGGAAAAATTAAATTTTTTGCAAATGTTAAAAAAAGGATCCAAATTATATAGCATTTTAACAGGAACTTGTCCTAAATGTCAGAAAGAGAGCATGTATTTAGACCCAAATCCGCTACATATTGCAAATGTTTTAAAAATGAACGAAAAATGCAGTCATTGTGGATTAAAATATCAAATTGAACCTTCCTTTTTTTATGGAGCCATGTATGTAAGTTATGGCTTAAATGTGGCCGTCGGAATTGCCGCATTTATTGTTTCTTATTTGATCTTCAATTCTTCGCTGAAAGTCGCTTTTATTTCAATAATCGCCTCGATCGTCCTTTTATTTCCATTCATCTTGCGTTGGTCAAGAAATATATACATAAACATGTTCGTTTCTTACGATCCGACTTTCAAGCAATAGGAATTTCACTTTTTGTCTTTGGGCAAAAACCGATCGATGTCAATTTCCCTATCCAAAGGGATTTCGCTCTCTATATAATTAAACAACGCTTTTGCCATCGCAGGAGCAAGCATCACGCCACGAGTTCCCAATCCGTTCAGAATGTGAAGCGAGCGATAGACGGCATGAGTCCCAACCAACGGTCTTCTGTCTTTTACGGTAGGACGCACGCCTGCAAAATGTTCCACTATTTCAAAATCACAAGTGATAATTTCTTTGATTCTATCTATCAGTTCCAATTTGCCTTCTTCGGTAGGCCGATTCGTTTTGTCTTTCCAATTGTAGGTTGCGCCAACTTTATACAAATCGCCTACCAATGGCAGAATGAAAACGCTGGTGTTCACGATAACATCCAGAACCAATTCTGGTGCTTTTATTATAAACAGCTCCCCCTTTGTCCCGTCTAATGGCAATTCGCTAAAGTAGGGATTGGCATGCATTCCGAAACCCTCCGCAAAAATGACGTGTTTCGCTTCAATGTTTTTATATCTGATACCTTCAGGTAAAATTTCTAAACTTTCATATTCAAAAGAGGACTCCAAAAAAAGACCGTTCTGAATCAGGTACTCTCTATACGCTTTTAACAAGATTGCGGTATCGACATAACCCGTTTGCAATACTTCCCCATAATTATAGGGAGATTCAATTCCAGGATATTTTTTTGTGATTATTGCCGTTGATAAAAAGGGTGCCAAAGATATTTTATCGGAAGCGGCAAACCAGTTGTTTTGCTCTTCCGCAGAGAAAAATTTTCTCAAAATCGGTTTTTTAAAATCAACCTTGGCTTTAAGCCTATCTTCCAAGGCAGCATAGAAAGTATCCATCAAAAGCAGTTGTTCCTGAGCTTTCCAAACTTCGCTAAAGCGCTTAAGTATAACCGGATTGTACAAGCCACCTGCAATCTTTGAAGAATTTTGCGAATTATTGTCCATTACAAAAATAGTTTTCCCATTTTGTAAGGCCATTTCAGAAAATGCTATCCCAGCCAAACCCGAACCTATTATTAAGTAATCAATCATACTGCAAAAATAACTATAAATTCAAAGTAAAAATATTTAAATGAATTTTTATGAAATGATAAATCATCAAAAAAAAAACTCCTGTCATGACGACAAGAGTTCTTTTTTATTATTTGGTACCTTTAAATTTAATAGTTCCACATATCTGATTCAAAATCACGAATTTTTTCTTTCACCCTTTCAGATTCCAGTAATTGATTTTGAGCATTATCTTTCATGTAATCTTTAATTTCCCTATCTCCATAAACATTTTCTTCCTTATAAATGACACTATTGAAATGCCTTGAATTCAATATTTGGTCAAAAGAAATGGGCATTGCAGAGTTTGAATTATTGAATGCTTTTGCCTCATGTAAAACCTCTCTAGCAGACGGGAAAAACACCCAAAACAAATCTATATAATCCTTTTCTTCGCTATTCATCGTATAAACATCTGGAGTAACTGGACAGATACCAAGCAAACGATATTTCAATTCACTTTGACGCTTGTCAAAATACCAATACCCTTTAATCTTATATTGTGTAACATCTTGAGCTGTCAAATCAGACCTCAATATATATTCAGGCGAGATTTGCATACCCGCATTTACTTGCTCTCTTCCTACATCAGTTGTATCAATTCTACTCAACGAGGCCTGAACATCTTTAAATGATTTCTTAGTGTTGAAATAACTGTCTGAATATACTTCGCTGATTTCACCACTTCGAATTGCTTTGGTTAAAACGTCATACAATGAACGTCTGTCAGAACCGATATTTGCAGTATCTATAGGAAAATACAACGCAAAGTTGATTCTTTCACTTAAATCTATAATCTCCCAAACCGTTTTGCCCATCAAAATATCTCGGTCATGAACATAACCATAAGCTAATGGCTTATCATTATCTGAAATGAGTTGCGCAGCAGTTTTAAGTCCTATTTCCTCAGGCGATTTTGCATTGAGCAAATTAGATTGCGCAAAAGACGTCACGCTCCAAGTAATGGAAATAATAACTATTAAAAAATTTTTAACTTTCATCATGGTAGATTGATTATAAGATAATGAATTACCTTTATAGGTAACTTGCATATTATTGTATTTCAAAAATAACCGCGGCGGTCCTTGGCAATAAATAACTACCCGCACCAACGAGTTTCGTTTTAATTTCAGAAATGGTAACTTGATCCCCTCTTCCCGCTTTAGAAAGCACAGATTTGCATTGCGCATTTAATCTGTCCCCTTGAACGACCACAGTAGGCTGTCCTGAGACTTTTAAATTAAAACCGACAACATTCAAACCTACTTCGAAATCAAAGTCTTCAAGCTTAGCACCAATGGTAGCTATTTCCAGATTCGATTTAGGTCCTTTCACAACACCCGTTTCTCCTCTTATTGTTCCCGTCGGACTTGGTATACCCTTTATTCTAAACGTTTTTTTATCGGAAACTTTAGAACCATCAGGCAAAGTACCTGTTACATTAATCACCACTTCATTCCCAGATGTTGGACGCATAGTAAATTTACCTCCACCAGAAGAACTCAAACCAGGAGCTGAGGCAGATATTTTATCTGCGGTAATACCCGCAAATGAAATTGTCATAGGGTTAACAACCCCTCTGTAAACTACATTCATTTTATCTGCTGATATCGTTGCAGACTTTGGTCTTGCAACAACCACGTATTTATCGCTTATGGGCAAACTAACCACTTTACCACCTTCATCAAAATTAAAGGAACCGGTAATAGGATGGTCACCAATGTTACCCGCGCCAAAAGAAAACTTCGCTTGACCCGCCATAGCTTGGATATTTGAACCATTGATAATTACAGATTTTGCTTTTAAAGATGGATCAAATTTTCCCAATATTATTTTACCTGACACCGCTTCCCCTTGAAAGAAAACTGACTTATCAAGAACTACTATAGGTTGATAAGCGGTTAGAGATGCAGCTGCAACTAAATCGCTTTGAAACATACCGCTCATAATATCACTTTCGGTTGCTTTAATATCTGCTTGCAATTGAGATAATTTTGTAATGGTAGCTATCAAAGGAAAGCCCTTATAGTTATAGTCTATCCAATCTAAATTAGCACCTGCTTTTTCAGAATAAACTGGTTTTGTGGCAAACCTAGCTTCAATTTTCTTCATTTCGGCTTCCGCAATTGAACTGCCTCCAATTTGCTTAATTTGAGCGGAGTAATTGTTAATTCTATCTAAAAATTTTTGACCAACTTTTGAAACTTTATCACCAGAAAAAAACATTTCATCAATTACATCCCCTTTATCCATGTCTTCATAAGGCAAATTACCTTTGGCATCCCTTTCGAAATCTTTAGTGACCGATGTTTTAATGTTTTCTAAATAATCATTGAATTCTTTAGATAGCACTCTTATTTTTTCAACCTTAATCTTTTTATCTCCAAATTGTCCCGGTTGGTCGACTGCTTTTTGTGCCAATTGGGCAAATGAACTTTCATTTCTTTGGTCTGTGATTGCATTTGATTCAACAATTTTTACATTTAAAATTCCAAAAGCAGATAATACTTCTTTTGACATATTCATTGCTAACATTGCGATGAAAACCAAATACATAAGGTTTACCATCTTCTGTCTAGGGCTTAATTTTCCTCCTGCCATATTTTCTAATAATTAGTTTGTTATTTTAATATAATAGTTCGAAACTAATTGCCTTTATTACTCATAGCAGAAAGCATTCCACCGTACACATTATTTAATGATGATAGATTCGAAGTCAATGAATGCATTTGTTCTTTTAACTTCATATTATTCTCAAGTACTTCCTCGTTTATTTGGGCATTTCTGGAAGCACTTTGTAATTGTATTTTATATAAGCTGTTTAAAGACTCCATTTGTGCCGCAGCCATTGTTAATTCTTCACTGTATTTTTTAGTGGAAGCCATTGATTCTGCAGTTGGAGCAATACTTTTGGCAGCCGATTCGAAATTTTTAATGCTATTTCCTAAGCTTGACATTAATTCCCCGTCAATTTTAGCGTCTTTCAACATGGCATCTAATTTTTGAGACAACAGTCCCTGTGCCTCTCCAATGTTTTCAGCTTTTGCCTTTCTTGGACCATCAGAAGGCTTGCTATTATCCAATTCAGGATAAACTAGGGACCAATCTAAATCCTTATCTGGGGTATCAAACGCTGACAAACCAAAAATAAAGGCTTCAGTACCTAAACCGATAATTAGCATAGGGCTTGCAAATGGCCAATGCATTAATTTAAACAAGGCGCCGATAATTACAACTGCAGCTCCCATACCATAAGCGAAATTCATTGCTTTTTTACTTAATAATGCCATAATTTTTAGATTTTAGTTTTTGTAGGTTTTGTTTTTTTATCTGGTTTTAATTTTCTTTCCGTTTCCGGTGGTTTGCAATCCCATGTAATCTTGAACTGTTCTGAATCCGATAAAACTTCTTGCTGAATCTGCATATTCGAAATCTCTAGTACTTACTTGTAAGAAATAAGCAACGTCTTTCCAAGATCCACCGCGTACTACCTTACGTTTATTGGAAGCATCCAATACATTTGGATTCATAGATGAAACATATTCATATGCATTTGGGTCATACGACGAATCGGTCCATTCAGAAACATTCCCGGCCATATTATAAAGATTGTATCCGTTAGGCTCATAAGATTTAGCTTCCACAGTGTACAAGGCTTCGTCAGCCGCGTAATCCCCCCTATTTGGTTTGAAATTCGCAAGAAAACATCCTCTGTCATTTTTGGTATAAGGCCCTCCCCATGGATATGTTCCTGACTGTAAACCACCCCTTGCAGAATATTCCCATTCAGCTTCAGTAGGCAGTCTAAAGGAGTTGATCAGATCTTGTCCCTTCTTTTTTGATTTTATGTAGGTGTTTTTATTCAAAGTTCTCCATGCACAAAAAGCTTTTGCTTGAGTCCATTTCACGCCAACGACAGGGTAATCCCCATATGCCTTATGCCAGAAATAATCATTATGCATAGGTTCATTGTAAGAATAAGCAAAATCTTTAATCCAAACTGTTGTATCTGGATACACCTTCACTTCTTCAGTTTTTATAAAATCTTTTCTTTTCCCGACTTTAGCTTTAGCCGCAGCTTGTATATCCATCCAAGAATAACGAAATTTAAGCTTATCCACGTCGATTGTGCGCAGTCCGTTATAGGACGCTTCCAATGGCAAATACATGGAATCCATAACCTCAACGTAATATTCGTCCGGATACAATTTTGGGTCTTTGATCAGTTTAACCTTTCTATTTAATCTTCTACCCGCATAAGGATCATCATCTGTACCTATACTATAATAGTTGTCATACATATACTTATCATAGGCGGTCATCTTTTCAGGATCTGAATCATTAAAAGCAAAATCCCCGATACTGCCGGCATTTTTACCTTTTCCGCCTCCATCGCCCGCTTTTACACCCGTTTCATCAGCTAGGATAGCTAATCTCACTCTCATGGTGGAGTCCTTAACCCATTCAACAAATTGACGGTACTCGCTATTGGTTATTTCAGTTTCATCCATGTAAAATGAACGAACGGTCACTGTTTTAGTAGGGGCATCTTGAATATTGGCAACATCATCGTCAGATTTACCCATAATAAAAGCACCACCAGGAACTAAAGTCATCCCATAAGGTTTTTCAGGATGCCAATTCCTGCCCTTAACGCCGACCAATTCGCCTTTGTCTCCAGATTTACCGCAACTGGTTAATAGCGCCAAAATCGCCATAAATGCAATGAACTTCTTCATATAAATTCGGGTTATATTTTCATTATTTTTTAAGTGTGTAAACCTATTTATTATTTTTTAATAAAACAATTATTTTACACTAAAGATTCCTTTTGAAACAAAAATTTAGTTGCAGTAAATCCACTACTAAATACTATTTTTCCTTTGTGCCTTCCACCATCTTTCAGGCAATTCCTGATTACAAGCCCCTAAATATTCATCGTAGGAACATGGTAATAACGTATTTCTTTTTAATTTATTACTACCATTTGAAATAAATGGTATTTCAATCCACCAGCGATCAGTCTTGTCACTTTTATAAAAAACCAAAACCTCATCTTCTAAAGGCACAATATATTTTATATAATTTTCCCTGCTACCAAAAGGATATTCGTTAGAACGATAATGAAACCCTTCTATGAAATACCATATGATTTGAGCCACCAAAACGGATTCCTGAACTGAATCATTATGATTAAATATTCCAAAAACGGAAACTTTATCACTAATTCCAGCATATCTTGCCAATGAACAAATTTCCTTTCCATTAAAACCATTAGGAGCAAATGTAACGAAATTGCCTGAATCTGAAGACTTTATGGAATTCAAATCAAGGCTAACGATATCTGCATCCCTAAATACTGGCTCAGCTAAGGCTATATTATTGGAAATCTCTCCCAATCTATAGGCATCAAAAAACAATTTTTCAACTAAATCAATCTCTTCTTGCGAATTATAGTAGGTTTGAAAACCAATATTACAATAATTAAAAAGATTATTCGGTTCATCTATGATAATTTTGGTCAGGTAAGAAGCTGCAGAAACATCCTCGTTTTCCTTTCCGAAATCAAACTTACTGTCGATGGTAACCAGATTTACCATCTGCTCCAAGTCGTCGTATGCCCTATAGAGAGCGAAGGTTAGGTCTTGAGAGCCACCAATAACGATTGGAATAATTTTTTTCTTAATTAAATCCGAAACGATCTTGCGCAAGGCAAAATAAGTATCGTCTGCCGAATTTCCTGCAAGAATATTCCCTAAATCCGCAATAGAGGCATCCCAGTTCCCTGGATACATGCTGTATAATTCTTCTCGAATAGCCAATAAATCAACATCTGCAGTAGCCGTAGCATTTCCTCGGTTTTCCAAAACTCCAATAATGGCAATGTTGATCTTATTTAAATCAGGAAACTGTTTATCCGTATGAAAAACGATTTTACTTCCCAATTGTTGGGAAGACATTTTTTTTATCTTTTCTAAAATATCAGAATCAATGGGTTTTAAAAAATCAAATTCCATTTTATTTCTTTTTTTCCTCTCCCCAACCCTCTCCAAAGGAGAGGGAGACGAAACACTGGAATTAGTTATTATTTCTTTTTGGCTACGGCCTTTTTCGCAGCTGGTTTCTTTGCCACGGCTTTCTTTGCTGGAGCTTTTTTGGCGGCGGTTTTTTTGACAGGAGTCTTCTTAGCAATCATTTCCTGCACCTCCTCCAGCGTCAGTTTCGTCGCGTCAACCTCCTTACCCAATTCAATTTTGATTTTTCCTTTGGTAATAACGGAGCGTCCCCAACGTGCCTTTTCGACTAAAATCCCCTCCTCTTTCCAGTTGTGCAGTACTTTATCGATGTTCTTCTGCAATTTATCTTCAATCAACGCTTCGATGTCCGATTGCGATAAATTATCAAAATCATATTTCTTACTCACATTGATGAACAATCCATCCCATTTGATGAAAGGACCAAAACGGCCAGTACCTTTCTGCACGCCTTCTCCTTTATAGACAGCAACAGGAGCGTCGGCAATTGCTTTCTCGTCAATTAATTCCTGAGCTCTTTTAAAATCCACATCCAACGGATTTTCTCCTTTTGGCAAAGAGACAAAAGCCGCCCCATGACGAATGTAAGGGCCAAAACGACCGTTACTGACTTGAACTTCTTCTCCTTTATATTCCCCTAAATCTTTTGGGAGCAGAAAAAGGTTTAAAGCTTCTTCCAAAGTAATGGTTCCTATATTTTGGTCTGACATTAAACTGGCAAATTTCTTCTCTTCATCATCCGCCTCACCAATTTGGGCCACTGGGCCAAATTTCCCTAAACGAACCAACACCTGCTTACCCGTTTTAGGGTCTTTTCCTAAAATCCTTTCTCCGCTTTCTCTTTCGGCATTCGCTTCTACATCTTTGACTATGGGGTGAAACTTATCATAAAACTCTTTCATCATAACAGCCCAATCCACATTTCCTTCGGCTATTTCATCAAAATCCTGTTCCACTTTTGCAGTGAAATTATAATCCAAAATATTTCCGAAATTCTTCACCAAAAAATCAGTTACGATTGTCCCGATATCCGTCGGCACTAGTTTTCCTTTGTCAGAACCGGTGTTTTCCGTCAATACCTTCTCATCCAGTTTCCCAGATTGCAAACTCAATTGCGTATATTTTCTTTCCTGTCCGTCAAGATTTCCTTTCTCCACATAATTTCTGTTGATAATGGTAGAAATCGTTGGTGCGTAGGTTGATGGACGACCAATCCCAAGTTCTTCCAGTTTTTTAACCAAAGAAGCTTCAGTGTAGCGTGCAGGAGGTCTTGAATATCTTTCGGTGGCAGTTATATAATTGTTCTGTAATTTTTCGTTGACTTTCATTGCAGGCAACATTCCTTCCTGTTCCTCTTCATCGTCATCATGTCCTTCAAGATATACCTTCAGGAAGCCTTCAAAAAGCAATACTTCACCTGAAGCAGTGAACAGCTCCCCGTGATTGTTAGCCTCAATTTTGACATTTGTTCTTTCCAATTGTGCATCGCTCATTTGCGAAGCCAAAGTTCTTTTCCAAATCAAGTCGTACAAACGAGCTTGGTCTCTATCGATATTCACCGTATGACGGGACATGTCTGTAGGACGGATGGCCTCATGGGCTTCTTGCGCTCCTTTGCTTTTATTTACAAAAGTTCGAGGTTTGGAGAATTCCTTTCCATAGGATTTTATGATTTCCGCTTGGGCAGCATCCATTGCGTCTTTGGAAAGATTGACGCTATCCGTTCTCATATAGGTTATCAATCCCGCCTCGTATAAACGTTGTGCTAATTGCATGGTAATTCCAACAGGTAAATACAGTTTACGTGCCGCCTCTTGTTGCAAAGTCGACGTCGTAAATGGTCCAGTTGGTGATTTTTTGGTTGGTTTCGTCTCTAAATCTGAAACCTTATAAGTAGAACCTACATTTTTCTTTAAAAAATCTTCGGCTTCTTTTTTTGTATTGAAATTTTTCGGGAGTTTCGCTTTGAACGATTTTCCAGCTTCATTGGTGAATTCTGCCACAACTGAATAGCTTGCAACCGCATTAAAATTCTGGATTTCGCGTTCACGTTCCACAATCAAACGAACGGACACCGATTGCACACGTCCAGCCGACAATCCTCCTTTGATTTTCCTCCATAACACAGGAGACAGTTCATAACCCACCAATCTGTCAAGCACTCTTCTTGCTTGTTGTGCATTCACTAAATTATAGTCAATTTCACGTGGGTTTTCTATTGCTTTTAAAATAGCACTTTTTGTAATTTCGTGAAAAACGATTCGTTTTGTTTTCGCTTTATCAAGTTTTAGTTCCTCAGATAAATGCCACGAAATAGCTTCTCCCTCGCGATCCTCATCACTTGCTAACCAAACCATTTCTGCTTTTTTGGCCAAACCTTTCAATTTAGTCACTAAAGCTTTTTTATCGGATGAAACTTCATATTTAGGTTTAAAATCATTCTCTACATCTACACCAATTTCCTTTGAAGGCAAGTCGGCAATGTGCCCATAACTTGACTCCACTTGAAAATCACTCCCTAAAAATTTCTCGATTGTTTTTGCCTTTGCAGGGGACTCAACGATAACTAAATTCTTTGCCATTGCTCTATTTTTCTGGGACAAAAGTATCTATTTTTTTTAAATATAAAGATTTTGAATGGATTTTTAAAAATTATCTCGAAGAAAAACCAAAGCAAAATCAACTGCTAAACGCTTTTTTTAGCCCCGATTGAAATGAAAATCCTCATTGTTCTTTTTGTTAAGAACAAGAAGATTGCAATGGAAAGCGGGAAATAGCTCCCAAAATAAAAACCAAAAACAATGTTAATTCTTCATCTGACATCTTGTCATATTCACACAAATAATTGTACCTTTGCGCCCTTATTAAAACACACTTTTGAAAGTGAATTATGGAAAAGATTATTGAAGAAAGCAAACAAGGAGAAAGCCTTGTTTTAGAGAATAAACCCGAGAACACAAAAAAACTATTTATAGAAAGTTACGGCTGCGCGATGAACTTTTCCGACAGTGAAATAGTAGCTTCCATATTATCCGGAAACGGATACAACACAACGCAAGTGCTCGAAGAGGCAGATTTAGTTTTGGTAAACACCTGTTCCATAAGGGATAAAGCAGAACAAACGGTCCGAAAACGTTTAGAGAAATACAATGCGGTGAAACGCATAAACCCGAAAATGAAAGTCGGCGTTTTGGGTTGTATGGCAGAACGTTTAAAAACGCAGTTTCTGGAGGAAGAAAAAATTGTTGACCTAGTGGTAGGTCCTGATGCCTATAAAGATTTACCTAACCTGTTGCAAGAAGTAGAGGAAGGTAGAAATGCAATTAACGTTATTTTGTCTAAAGACGAAACCTATGGCGATATCTCGCCCGTTCGTTTGATGAGTAACGGAATCACGGCTTTGGTGTCCATCACACGTGGTTGCGACAATATGTGTACGTTTTGTGTGGTGCCTTTTACCCGTGGACGGGAACGCAGTCGCGAACCGCAAAGCATCATGAAGGAAATCCAAGATTTATGGGGCAAGGGATTCAAAGAAATCACGCTTTTGGGCCAAAATGTTGACAGTTACCTTTGGTATGGTGGTGGTTTGAAAAAAGATTTCATAGCTGCCACAGAAATGCAAAAGGCTACGGCAGTCGATTTTGATCAATTACTGGAAATGGTTGCTGTTGGCTTTCCGAAAATGCGCATTCGCTTTTCGACATCCAACCCGCAAGACATGCACGAAAGTGTATTGCACGTAATTGCCAAACATCCTAATATTTGTAAACACATCCATTTGCCTGTTCAATCCGGAAGCAATAGAATTTTGAAAGAAATGAATCGCTTGCATACCCGTGAGGAATACATGACTCTGATAGATAAAATAAGGGCTATCATTCCAAACGGCTCGATTTCGCAAGATATGATCGCCGGTTTCCCTACCGAAACCGAAGAAGACCACAAAGACACTTTGAGTCTAATGGAATACGTGAGGTATAATTTCGGCTATATGTATTCATACTCGGAACGTCCTGGAACATTGGCAGGAAGAAAAATGGAAGATGACGTCACGGATGAAACTAAGGCCAGAAGATTGCAAGAAATTGTAGACTTGCAACAAAAACATGCTTGGTCACGCTCTGAAGAGTTCGTTGGACAAACCGTTGAAGTATTGGTGGAGAAAGTCTCCAAAAAATCAACTGAAGAATTCTCTGGTAGAAACTCGCAAAGTATCACTGTAGTTTTCCCAAAAGAGGATTATAAAATCGGTGATTTTGTCAATGTAAAAATTACGAGTTGCACAAGTGGTACCTTAAAAGGGCAAGCAATCGGTTTGAGCGAGATGAATTAAAAATCTCGATTACGGGCTGTATTAATTAAGAAAAAAATAAGATGTTAAAAAAAAATATAATAATTGGTTTGGTTACTTTTATAATTGGATTCGGAGTTACATTTTACATTATCAGAACCTATTTCCCAAAGCATAAGATTGAAAAAACGGCTCCCGCAACAGATACGTTGACAAAAACCGAAAAGTAAAAGACAATACGAAAGTTCAAGGTTTAAGATCGAAAGAACTCTAAACTTGAAAAACTTTAAACAAAATACAGAATGGATACAGTTCAAGCTATAAAACAACGATTTGAGATTATCGGTAATGACCCGAAATTAAATCGTGCCATAGAGAAAGCGATTCAGGTTGCCCCTACTGACATATCGGTACTTGTAGTGGGTGAAAGTGGAGTCGGAAAGGAAAGTATCCCAAAAATCATACACTCCCTCTCCCATAGAAAACACGGTAAATATATCGCGGTAAACTGCGGCGCAATTCCGGAAGGAACCATAGACAGCGAGCTTTTCGGTCACGAAAAAGGCGCTTTTACCGGGGCCACAAGTACCCGTGAAGGTTATTTTGAAGTAGCTAATGGCGGGACTATCTTTCTTGATGAAGTGGGCGAGTTACCGCTGACAACCCAAGTTAGACTTCTTCGAGTGTTGGAAAACGGCGAGTTCATTAAAGTGGGGTCTTCACAAGTCCAAAAAACGGATGTAAGAATTGTGGCTGCCACCAATGTAAATTTATTTGACGCGATCGAAAAAGGGAAGTTTCGTGAAGATTTATATTATAGATTAAGTACGGTCGATATTCCTTTGCCGCCTTTGCGCGACCGAAAAGACGACATCCATTTACTGTTCAGAAAATTTGCGGCAGATTTTGCATACAAATACAAAATGCCCCCACTGAAACTGGACGACGATGCTGTTCATGCATTACAAAAATTTCGCTGGAGCGGAAACATTCGACAGCTACGAAACGTAGCCGAACAAATTTCCGTTTTGGAAACCAATCGCGACATCACTGCGGCAACCCTGCAGTCATACTTGCCGACTGAAGGCACTAATTTACCTTCTGTGATTAAAAATAAGAAAGGCGACGGTGATTTTAGTAACGAAAGAGAAATCTTGTACAAAGTGCTTTTCGATATGAAAAGTGATCTGCATGATTTAAAAAAGCTCACCTTGGAACTCATGGAAAGCGGCAGTTCCAAAGTGCAAGAAACCAATAAAAATCTGATCAGCAAAATATATGGTTCCAAGGAGAATGACAGTGAAATAGATTTTGAAGAAGAACCTAGAACCGCATTTCTTTCGAGTCAAAACAAAGAGGAACTTTATCAGGAGAATGATGACAATTATCTTTTTGCAGAAACAGTTGAAGAGGAAGAAGAGGTTTTGCGATTAGAACAGAAAGAAATTGAAATGATTAAGAAATCATTAGAAAAAAACAAGGGAAAAAGGAAAGCAGCGGCTGATGAGTTAGGAATTTCAGAGAGAACTTTATACCGAAAAATCAAACAATTCGACCTTTAAATTATCGGTGAATTCCAATTGCAAATTGTCAATAAAATTTGAATATCTTTGAGCCGAGCGTTAGCAAACTGACGAAGCAATTTTAAATATAAAATGAAACACTTACACCTTATCATTTCTGCAGTATTGCTCTTGGCACTAAATAGTTGTTCCGTTTACAACTTTACGGGAACAGGAAAAATTGACGCAAAAACATTTCAAGTCAATTTTTTCCAAAACAATTCTGAACTGATCGAGCCCGGAATCGACAGAACATTCACGCTTGCTTTACAGGATATTATTCAGAACCAAACCGATTTAAATTTGGTCAAAAGCGGCGGAGACTTAATTTATGAGGGAGAAATCGTTGACTACAGAATAAGCCCAATGACGGCAACTGCCGATCAACAAGCATCACAAAACCGTTTGAAGATCAAGATAAATGTTCGGTTTACAAATAAAAATAAGGAAACCGATAATTTCGAGAAGCCATTTGAATTTTATTATGACTATCCCGCAACAACTCAATTGAGCGGAGCAACTTTGACTACTGCATTAGATGAAATATTCGAAAGAATAACACAGGATATATTTAACGAATCGCTTGCCAAATGGTAATAAAAGCGTCTGTAGTTGGCTGTTTTTAGTGTTAAGTCAGTAAACGCGACAAAAACCGAATACCGCCCGAAGGTCGAAAGTTGCGGGAACTGAACACTGATTACTTAAAACCGAACACTCAAAAAATGAACGTAACTGATTACACTTACCTAATTAACAAACCAAATGCTCTTTCCGAGAAGCAAACACTTGATTTGGAAAAGGTATTGGATGAATTCCCATATTTCCAAAGCGCAAGGGCTTTGCGATTAAAAGGGCTTTACAACCAAAATAGTTTTAAGTATAATTCCGCTTTAAAAGCTACGGCCGCCAACACCACTGACAGGACAGTTTTGTTTGATTTCATTACTTCGGAAAGCTTCACCGCTATTCAAAAAGGCTTATACGACCAGAAAACTCTTGAGCTTCTTGATATAAATGTAATCGACGGTGAATTAGTCGTTGGTGAAAGAAAGTTGGAACTTAAAGTGAATTCTTTAGAACAATCCATCCTAACTTCCATTAAAGGAGCCTCGATTGCTGAGGTCGAAGAAATCTCAAAGGACCCGGAAGAGAAGTTGTCGATAGGCAAGCCCCTGGATTTCTCGAAAAATGAAAAACATTCTTTTCAGGAATGGCTTCAGCTGTCCAGAACCCAACCTATAGATAGGACAAATGATGCAATAAAAAACACAAAAGAGGCCCAACGGGAAAAGAATAAGAAGAAAAAATCAGCTTTGATTGATAAATTTATTGAGACCAGCCCAAAGATATCTCCAGTCAAGCACGGAGTAAGTTCTACTGCTCGTATCGACATCAATAAAGAGGATAATTCGTATTTAATGACCGAAACATTAGCGCGAGTCTACTTGGAACAAAAGAAATATCAAAAAGCAATTCAAGCTTATGAAATATTAATTTTGAAATATCCAGAAAAAAGTAGTTTCTTTGCTGACCGTATAACGGATATTAAGATTTTACAACAAAATAATAATTAAACAATGAACACATTTTCAATTTTTTTAGTTTTAATCACAATAGTTTGTTTCCTACTTATTGTAGTAATAATGGTTCAAAACCCTAAAGGTGGTGGACTTTCTTCTACTCTGGGTGGATCAACTCAAATGGGTGGAGTTCAAAAAACAACTGACTTTTTAGACAAGAGTACTTGGACATTGGCCACAATATTAATAGCGCTTATTTTACTTTCAAGTTTAAGCTTCACGGGAACATTAAACGATTCAGATTCTAAAATTATTGACAACACACAAACTGCCGCTCCTGTTGCACCAGTTACACCGGTACAAGACGCACCAGCTGCAGAATAATTCATACCGCAAAATATAACTAAGTGCCAGCCTGTCAAAGCTGGCATTTTTTATAAGAAAATATGTCATATTATGGAGAATGGCACAATTTCTGAAATCTAACATGCATCCTAAAATTAAAAAAATAAAATCATGGCTTTAAACATTAAACCACTTTCTGACCGCGTTCTTATAGAACCAGTTGCTGCTGAAACAAAAACTGCGTCAGGGATTTTTATTCCAGATACCGCCAAAGAAAAACCACAAAAAGGAACTGTTGTTGCTGTTGGGAATGGCACAAAAGAGCATACTATGACCGTGAAAATTGGTGATAGTGTTCTTTATGGTAAATATGCAGGTACTGAATTGAAACTCGAAGGAAAAGACTATTTGATTATGCGTGAAGATGATATTCTTGCAATTATCTAAAAATTAAGAATCAAGAAAACTTGAAACTTTAAAACAAAACAAACTTTAAACAAATTAAAGAAATGGCAAAAGATATAAAATTTGATATAGAAGCTCGTGACGGACTAAAACGTGGTGTTGATGCATTAGCAAATGCCGTAAAAGTAACCCTAGGACCAAAAGGTCGTAATGTAATCATTGGAAAATCATTTGGTGGACCTACGGTAACAAAAGATGGTGTTACTGTTGCAAAAGAAATTGAACTAAAAGACCCATTGGAAAACATGGGAGCTCAAATGGTAAAAGAAGTTGCTTCTAAAACCAATGATTTGGCTGGAGATGGAACAACTACCGCAACCGTTTTAGCTCAAGCTATCGTAAAAGAATGTTTAAAAAACGTTGCTGCTGGAGCTAATCCAATGGATTTGAAACGCGGTATTGACAAAGCGGTTGAAGCCATTGTTGCTGATTTAGCAAAACAATCAAAAGTGGTAGGTACTGATTCTGATAAAATAAAGCAAATCGCTTCTATTTCGGCTAATAATGACGAAGTAATCGGTGAGTTAATCGCTGCTGCTTTCGCAAAAGTTGGAAAAGAAGGAGTAATCACTGTTGAGGAAGCAAAAGGGACAGACACTTACGTGGACGTTGTTGAAGGAATGCAGTTTGACAGAGGATATCTTTCTCCATATTTCGTTACCAATTCTGAAAAGATGGAAGTGGAATTAGAGAATCCATATATATTATTATATGACAAAAAAGTTTCCTCTTTAAAAGAATTACTACCGGTTCTTGAACCAGTAGCACAATCAGGAAAACCTTTATTGATTATTGCTGAGGATGTAGATGGTGAAGCATTATCAACATTAGTAGTAAACAAACTTCGTGGAGCCTTGAAAATTGCTGCTGTAAAAGCACCTGGTTTTGGAGACAGAAGAAAAGCTATGCTTGAAGACATTGCTATTTTAACTGGCGGAACTGTTATCTCTGAAGAAAGAGGATACACTCTTGAAAACACAACTATCGAAATGTTAGGTACTGCAAAAAAAGTAACTATCGATAAAGACAACACGACTATTGTAAGCGGAGCTGGCGAGGCTGACATGATCAAAAATCGCGTAAACCAAATCAAAGGTCAAATGGAAGCTACAACTTCTGACTATGACAAGGAAAAACTGCAAGAACGTTTGGCTAAATTAGCTGGTGGTGTTGCTGTCCTTTATGTAGGTGCTGCATCTGAAGTTGAAATGAAAGAGAAAAAAGACAGAGTTGACGATGCGCTTCATGCGACTCGCGCCGCTGTTGAAGAAGGAATTGTTGCTGGTGGTGGAGTTGCTTTACTAAGAGCTAAAAAAGTTCTAAGCGACATCAAAGCTGACAATGCGGACGAAGCTACCGGGATTCAAATTATATCTCGCGCAGTGGAATCACCATTAAGAACTATCGTTGAAAATGCAGGTCTTGAAGGTTCTGTTGTTGTTGCAAAAGTGGCTGAAGGAAAAGGCGACTTTGGCTACAATGCCAAAACTGACGAATATGTAGATATGCTGAAAGCAGGTATTATCGACCCTAAAAAAGTGACTCGTGTAGCATTAGAAAATGCAGCATCTGTTGCAGGGATGATACTAACAACCGAATGCGCTTTGATTGACATCAAAGAAGAAAACGCAGGCGGCATGCCAATGGGTGGCGGTATGCCAGGAATGATGTAATTCCAAACCATTTATCATAAAAAAAATCCGTTCACCTAAAGTGAACGGATTTTTTAATATACAGTTGTGAATAAAAACCAATATCAAAAACTGGCTTCTTATCTTTAATCTTCAGTTACAGGACGCTTTTTGGCGAACTTTAAAATCACCGGGGAAAGTGTAATAACCACTAATGCGATAACAATAAGTTCGATGTGCTCTTTTAAATCTATTTGGTAATTGTCAAGCAAGAAACCATATAAATAATGACCCGCAAAAATTAATGTGAAAGACCAAAGAAATGAACTTACGACATTATAAAACATAAACTTCTTTTTATCCATAGTTACAATTCCAGCAACTATAGGTGCAAAAGTCCTGAATATAGGCAAGAACCTGGCGAAAATAATGGCTCTCCCCCCATGTCTTTCGAAGAAATCTTTAGACTGAACGAGATATTTTTTCTTAAACCAAAAAGTGTCTTTTTTATTGTATAAGTAGTAACCACTCTTGGAACCAAACCAATATCCCACTATATTACCCAAAATACCTGCAACCGCAACCATTGTTGACAAGAGTATGACATTTACAAAATCACTGTCTATAAATAATACGTTTTCTATTAATTCTCGGTTATAAATCCCCGCTAGAAAAAGCAAACTGTCCCCAGGTAAAAAGAAACCGGCAAACAGCCCTGTTTCTGCAAAAACAATAAATAATACGATATAAATCCCTAATTTTATTCCGTTCACATCAAAGTGAATATAAAAAAGAGGGTCTATTAAATTCTTCCAATCAAAGCTATTCATTCAAAGGGGTTTTTATGCTAAATTAATTCGTGCGTGAAAGTAAGGAATAATTTATTTTAACCACAATTTATTGAAAAATTTTAAAGTTTAATTAACGGTCCAACCATTGTCCCCCGTTAACACAAAACATCCAATCACAAATTATGCAGTAAACGCGTTAATTTCAAATGACCCTATCAAATCTCAAATTCCTGTCCCATCAGCGGAACGGAACAATCAAAACCGTAGCGTTCCCTTATTTTAATTCGGAGTTCATCTGCCGGTTGATTTTCACCGTGAACTAAAAATACTTTTTCAGGCTTGTTTTCCAATGCCGAAAGCCAATTGAGTAAATCTTTTTGATCACCATGCGCAGACAGGCCTTCTATTTCAAGAATTTTGGCCGCTACAGAATAATATTTCCCGTATATTTTCACCTCTTTAGCGCCTTCCAACAATTTTCGGCCGCGAGTTCCTTCTGCTTGATATCCCACAATGATCACAGTAGTTTCCGGTAATTCGATGTAGTGCTCTAAATAACTCAGCACTCTTCCTCCCGTTACCATCCCACTGGCCGCAATCACCACTTTAGGTTGTTTGTCATAAATTGTTTCGATGGTTTCCCGATAATCGGAAATCATCGTAAACATTTTACCAATCGCAATGCATTCCTCCATCGATAATTTATGCCATTTCAAATTATCAAAAAATATATCGAAGGCACTCACCCCCATTGGGGAATCAATAATGTATGGAATCTCGGGGATTTTTTTTTCTTCCTTGAGCCGCCACAGTAAATACATAACCATTTGCGCACGCTCCACTGCAAAACTAGGAATGATGACCGTTCCTCCATTTTTAATCGTGTTGTTTATATACATCTCCAATTCCAACTTGGCGTCCGAATCAGGATGTAGACGGTTCCCATAGGTACTTTCGAGAAATACATAATCTGCCTTTTTAGGTTTGGTGGGCGGATACATCAAAGCATCATTGTCGCGACCGACGTCCCCAGAAAATACCAAGGTTTTATTTTCTAATGTCAACTCAATGCTGCAAGCACCAATAATGTGACCGGCGTTGATGAAAACAGCGCTGATTTCTGGGTCCAAAGGAACGGGTTCGCCTATTTTCACAACCCTGAAATGCGGAAACACTTTTTTGGCCTGTTCCACGTTGTAGAGTGGCTGCGCGACTTCATGTTTGGAATACTTCTCATTATTCGCTTTTTCGGCTTCTTCCTCCTGTATTTTGGCACTATCCAATAGAATTAGCTTTGAGATTTCCTTTGTCGGCCCGCTGCAATAAATTTTTCCTTTGAAGCCCTGATCAACTAATCTGGGTAACCAGCCGCAGTGATCCAAATGGCCATGGGTGAGCAGAACATAATCAATTGTAGAAGCCAAAATAGGCAAAGGTTCCCAATTGAGTTCCCTCAAAGGTTTGATCCCTTGGAAAAGCCCACAATCTATCAAAATCCGAATGCCATTACTTTCTACTAATGTTTTCGAACCTGTCACCGTTCCCGCCGCTCCTATAAATTTTATTTTCATGGCTTTCCAATTAAGTTTAATAAATTAACCAAGTGGATAATTCAAATGCATTTGCTTAACTCTCGCGCTTCTTTCAACACATTTTTTACCCTATTTGAGCTCAGTCCTATTTTCTCCAATTTATCAGAATTATTAACCAATTCTTTTACCAAGAGCACATCCAAGATCAACAACTTATCTTTCTCAGCGATGGACAGCGTAGTCAAACAGGTCACGGGATAAAGACAATCGATGTCGTTTTTAGTCTTCAAATTGTTATCCTTTGGATAGTCCCAACTCAACAAATTGAGCCCGGTACATTTTGCAAAATCGATTGCTTCCGAAGTAAATCGATTATTAGTGGCAATCCAACATTTTGAAACAGTATCTTTTAATGAAAAAATAACATGCTGTTTGTCTTTCAAATCGTTAAACCTTGACAGGACATATAGTGGGATTTTCACATCAGAAGCAGCTTCTCTACTTGAGTGAAACTTGCATTCAATCATGACAATAACATTCCCTTTTTTAGCAAGAACATCTATTTCATGAGAAACGCACTTTCCTTTTAAAATCAAATTAGTCACTGTCACGTAATCCTCGGCAGCAAAAAGTCGGGCGATATACTTTTCGAAGAAAAAACCTGCTGGACCCAATAATTGAAGCGCCGCCCTTAAATTGTATCGGGCGGCATGAGAATTCGCCTCCTTTTTCAATAAACTGAACGCTCTTTTATAGATTTGTTTTGTGGAAATTCCCTCGTAGATTTCTTTGCCGATTTTATTCAAAATATCTTCGACAACGATTTTGCTCGCACCAGATTTCATTAAGGATTTTTTGAGTTTTTCACGCTCAAACTCAACAACATCCCCTGAATGTTTTACAATTTTCATCTTTTTATTTAATTGATTGTCAGTAAAATACAGTCAATTAAAGGTACGGAAAAATAATTATTTATGTAGTTTTTGGTAATAAAATGCGGGGATAAACAACAGGATAAATATGGGCTGAATAAGGAACCTTCGGGTATAAAAAAGCATCAGGTTATTATGTTCTCCGTAAAAATAAATTATGGAATAGAAAGAAACAATCAAAACCAAAAAGAAAAAACCGTACAAGAACGAGGCAAATTTAACCATCTCGACGTCTTTGAAAAGGGTGAAAATCAGTCCCAATGACAGTGCCATATTTAATCCATAACGAAACAGCAGGCTAATAAACAACTGAAAAGAATTGTAAACAGGCAATGGCAATGCATTAAAATCTCTTTTGAAATAGTCCAAGAAAGGGTCGTAAAACAACTTGTATTCATAAACCCGTATCAGGGCAAATGAAAGGACAAACAATAGCACCGCGACAAATCGGAATTTATGAGCCAGCAGAGTTTTTAGCATAGAATGAAAATTTATTAACCCAAATTACCCATAAAATAAAAACAACCCCATAAATGAATAGAGGAAAAAAAACGCCGTGCAGCAACGATTGCTGCTTTGGAAAAGAATAAATCAAAACGCATAATGCGGCAATGCGCGCTACATTTAATACATAAATGATCAAACCTCCTCCCAAAATAAAAAACAAAGTGGACTTTATCGTCCCCGAAAATGAAACTACAAATGAAATGAACAAAATAATTATACTGATTGCATTACAACCCTCTATCAATCTGGCAACATATTGTTGATTATACATCAATCTGATATAGGATTCCGAACTGTTTTTCACAATGTCGGCATCCTGGTTAAATAGGGTCAGCAACTGTTTTGTATTTTCGGCTACCAATTTAGTGATCGAATCCATTTTATCCTGCCCAAATCCGTTTAGATATCCCTGATAAATAATAGCAAGAATAATGTAGGTCATGAAAAATTTCGCCAGAAAAAGTAAAAAAGGTTTGTACTGAATAAAATATTTTTTCAAAGTCTATTTTTTAACAAATTTATATAATTTTTGAAAGGGACTTTAAATACTTTTGCATAAAAAATATAAAACATGACATTTCAGGAATTAAAACCACAAGTTACTGCAATTACAGTAAATACTATTCTTTCGAGAGATGAAAAACTTTTAGCGGTTTGTCAATTGTTACAGGACAGTGTCGACTATTACAACTGGGTCGGGTTTTATTTTGCAAATCAAGAAACCCAAACGCTGCATTTGGGACCTTATGTGGGAGCTGAAACGGATCATACGGTAATTCCTTTCGGCAAAGGCATATGCGGACAGGTGGCCATTTCCAATGATAATTTTGTTGTTCCTGACGTAGCGGCGCAAGACAATTACATTGCATGCAGTTTTACGGTAAAATCAGAAGTGGTTGTTCCCCTTTTTGTAAATGGGCAGAATATAGGGCAAATTGACATTGACAGTCATGTGTTGGACCCGTTTACCGAAGCCGACGAACGATTTTTAGAATTTGTAAACCAAGAAATAGCGAAACTTTATTAAAGAGTTTAGGCATTCGCGGACTAAAGAAGTGATGACTGAAGTCAGAAAATTAATATCTTTTTATTGGTCTGTCTTATAATTTTCAAATATTTCAATTTTTAAATATTTCTTTAAAAAATAAATAGTACTTTTGCAGCCGTCTTGCAATAGCTGTACGACATACATAAAAATCATTAAACAAATATTGGAATGTATTTAACAAAAGAGATTAAAGAAGAAATCTTCGCACAACACGGAGAAAAAGCAAACACTGGAAAAGCTGAGGCGCAAATCGCTTTATTTACTTTCAGAATTAGCCACTTAACTGAGCATTTGAAAAAAAATCGTCATGATTATAACACAGAGCGTTCATTAGTATTGCTAGTAGGTAAAAGAAGATCATTGTTGGATTACTTGAAAAAGAAAGAAATCAACAGATATCGTGAGATCATCAAAGTATTGGGTATCAGAAAATAATCAATATATTAAAGAGGCGCGCAAGTGCCTCTTTTTGTTTTTACATAAGAATAAAAAAAGTTTGGTTTTTCATTGGGTTTTAGGCATTAACTACGCAAACAACAACTACAACACAACTAGAACCCATGTTTAACTAAAAAAAATAAATTTATGATTCCACAATTATTTGTAGAAAGTATCGATTTAGGTGATGGCAGAAACATCACAATCGAGACAGGTCGTTTAGCCAAACAAGCTGATGGATCTGTAGTAGTAAGAATAGGAAAAACTGTTATTTTAGGAACAGTAGTGTCTTCAAGAAAAGCAAGTCCAGGTATCGACTTTTTACCACTTACGGTAGATTACCGTGAAAAATTTGCTGCAGCAGGACGTTTCCCTGGAGGTTTCTTCAAAAGAGAAGCAAGACCAAGTGACAACGAAGTATTGACTATGCGTTTAGTAGACCGTGTTTTACGTCCACTTTTTCCAAGCGATTATCATGCAGAAATTCAAGTGATGATCCAACTAATGTCTTATGACGAAGATGTAATGCCAGATGCATTAGCAGGTTTAGCAGCTTCGGCAGCATTAGCTTTATCTGACATTCCTTTTGAAACTTTAATCTCTGAAGCTAGAGTTGGAAGAATCGACGGAAAATTCATCATCAACCCAAGTCGTGCACAACTAGCATTGTCAGACATTGACATGATGATTGGAGCTTCTATGGATTCTATCGCGATGGTAGAAGGTGAAATGAAAGAAATTTCAGAAGCTGAAATGCTAGAGGCAATTAAATTTGCACATGAACACATTAAAAATCAAATTTCAGCTCAACTACGTTTACAAGCTGCTTTTGGAAAAAAAGAAGTTCGTACTTACGACACTGAAAGAACGGATGACGCAATTTACGCTAAAGTAAAAGCTGCATCTTACGATAAAATCTATGCTATTGCAAGCAAAGGTTCTTCAAAACAAGAACGCACTGCTTCATTTGCTGAAGTAAAAGAAGAAGTAAAAGGATTATTTACAGAAGAAGAGTTGGCAGAGAATGGCGATTTAGTTTCTAAATACTTTTCAAAAACAAGTAAAGAAGCGGTTCGTAACGTAACCCTAGATTTAGGAACACGTTTAGACGGTAGAAAAACTGATGAAATCAGACCTATCTGGTCAGAAGTAGATTACTTACCATCTGTACACGGATCTGCATTGTTTACACGTGGAGAAACTCAAGCTTTGGCAACTGCAACTTTAGGAACTTCTAGAGAAGCAAACCAAATCGATTCTCCATCAGAACAAGGTGAAGAAAAATTCTACTTACATTATAACTTCCCTCCTTTCTCAACTGGTGAAGCTCGTCCTTTGAGAGGAACTTCTAGAAGAGAAGTAGGTCACGGAAACTTGGCTCAAAGAGCTTTGAAAAACATGATTCCTGCTGATTGTCCTTACACTATCCGAGTCGTATCTGAAGTATTAGAATCTAACGGTTCATCTTCTATGGCAACAGTTTGTGCTGGAACATTATCATTAATGGACGCAGGTATCCAAATGATTCGTCCAGTTTCTGGAATCGCGATGGGATTGATTACTGACGGAGATCGTTACGCTGTATTGTCTGATATTCTTGGTGATGAAGATCACTTAGGAGACATGGATTTTAAAGTAACTGGAACTTCTGTGGGAATTACAGCTTGTCAAATGGACATCAAAATTGATGGATTGAAATATGAGATTATGGAAGCTGCATTGGCACAAGCCCGTGACGGTCGTCTACATATTCTTGGAAAATTAATTGAAACTTTGGCAACTCCAAAAGCGGATGTTAAAGCATATGCTCCAAAAATCATTACTAGAAGAATTCCTAATGCTTTTATTGGTGCCTTGATTGGACCTGGTGGAAAAGTGATTCAAGAATTACAAAAAGCTACCGGAACAACAATTGTTATCAATGAAGATCCAACCACTGAAGAAGGAGTTATTGAAATTCTAGGAACAGATCCTGCTGGAATTGAAGCGGTACTTGCTAAAATTAAGTCAATCACTTTCAAACCACAAATGAATGAAGCATATGATGTGAAAGTAATCAAAATGCTTGATTTTGGTGCAGTAGTAGAATATCTTGCAGCACCAGGAAATGAAGTATTACTTCACGTATCTGAGCTTGCATGGGAACGCACAGAAAACGTTTCTGATGTTGTGAAAATGGGCGATGTTTTTCAAGTAAAATACCTAGGTATGGATCCAAAAACAAGAAAAGAAAAAGTGTCAAGAAAAGCACTTATGCCAAGACCTCCACGTGAGGAAAGAAAAGAGTAATCAGATCTTAGTTTACTAAAGGTTTATTTATAGAAAACTCCAATTCATGTATTTGAATTGGGGTTTTTGTTTTTGGTGCAATTATATAAATCTATTAAGATTTGCCACTAGCTAATTAAGTTCGGGTCTTTCAAAATTTACAAATTAATATTACCGCTGGAATCCTTCAATTCCTTATTTATACTAAAAGTACTTTTATTACGCCCTTCCCACTATCCCTACTAAGATATCAAATATCGCCATCTTTTTCCCGTCATATTCGCTATTTTTCTTAAAAATATTAACAAAAAAATTTGTTAATGTTAAATTTTAACATAACTTAGATTACAATTACTAAAATTATTCGCGTCTTGTTAAAATTTAAAGAATTACCCATTATCATTTAACTTTAAAAAACCACAATAGGAAAATGCTATTCAAAACATTAAAAATTAATATATTATTGACACTACTGGCAGTCTCCTGTAATGGATTCAAAATATATAGCCAAAAAAAATCCGACATTTCTATCTATAAATGGTTCGACACTGAAGTAGGAAAAGAAAATTTAGCTCTAAACAATGGAATTCTCTATTCAAATCCCTACAAAACAATAGATGGAACTAACATGTATTACATAAATGACAAGTACACCATAGGGAATGTCCGTTATGATGGCCAAACGTATTATGATGTAAAACTAAAATATGCCCTTTTTAAAGACGAATTGATCTTAAACCCTTTTGGAGAGTCGGAACATATAGGCATTATTCTTATTCAGGATAAAATAGACTCATTTTCCATAAATGGTAAAAACTTTGTAAAAATAAATAAGAACCAGTCCTCATTAACCGATTTTGTTACTGGCTATTATGAGGTCCATCCAATTGGAGAAAATTTCATCTTCTATATTAAACACATCAAAGACATACACAAACGATTAGACAGCAATGGTCTTTACTATAACTTTACGGAGGAAAACCAGTTTTTCATAAAATATAAGACCTTGTTTTATCAAATAAACCGCAAGAGCGACATTTTCAAAATATTTCCCGAATATACAAAACAGATTAACGCGTTCTATTCGACAAATAAAAAAATCCTTAAATCGGACAAAAATCAGTTTATGGAAAACTTGTTGAAATACATTGGTCAATTTCAAACAAACACATCGCAATATTAAATGAGAAAACTTGTTCTAACCCTATTTTTAATAACATTTCATCAACTGTTATTAGCACAAAAAACAAAGGATAATTTATCGTTCGAGTTTAATGCTGTCACTCGAATGACTGCCATACAAACTATCGAAGCATCGACGACCTACAAGTTTTACTTTGACCCTGTATGGATTGAAACCGACAAGAGTTTAATTTCAGGAAGCTACAATAACATAACGATTGAGGCATTACTGGAAAAAATATTTAGCAAAACTAATCTGAATTTTTATATCCTTAAAAATGAGATTATCCTTACTAACAACAGCATTATATACGACAAATTAGCTGACGACTACTTTAGCTCCCCAACACCAAGTGAACAAAGTAAAGAGCCGGGTGAAACCAATGAAAAGCCAGTATTTTACCAACAGTATGATACTATAAACCATTCAAAATCTAAAAATAATAATGCCATAACATTTATTGGCAAAGAGTCCAAAACGGCCAGTAAAACAAATGCTACACTGTCTGGTTATATAAAAAATGCCATAACCGGAAAATCCGAATCAAACATAGCTCTAAAAATACGAAACAAAAACATAAGCACCGTAAGTGACAATAATGGGTATTACAAACTGCAAGTTCCAACCGGTATTAATATCTTGGAAATAAAATCACTTACCCATAAAAAAACCACTCGGACGCTAATGGTTTATGACGACGGCGAACTTGATGTGGAACTGTTTGAAAATATAAATTTATTAGATGATGTAATAATAAAAGGAAGTGGACCAAAAAAGGTAGAAACGGTTATTTCAGGAGTGACAACAATAGACATCGAAGGAATAAAGAATATTCCGCTGATACTTGGCGAGCGAGATATATTTAAAGTTGCATCAACTTTACCCGGGATAAAAACGGTTGGAGAAGGCTCAGCAGGATTTAATGTTCGTGGGGGAAAAGAGGATCAAAACTTAATACTTCTTGATAACGCGACACTTTATAATCCGCAGCATTTTTTAGGTTTTTTCTCTGCAATAAATCCATATACAGCCAGCAAAGCTACTATTTATAAAGGCAGTATTCCAGCAGAATTTGGCGGAAGATTATCTTCGGTTTTTGACGTCACAACCAAAAGCGCAAGTGCAGAAAAATTAACGGGAGAAGGCGGTATTGGCCCCGTAATGGGCAACATTGCTATCGGGACACCAATAGTAAAAGACAAATCAAGTTTATTGATTGGACTAAGAGCGACATATTCAGGTTGGATATTAAGAAGTCTTGACGATAAATCAATAAAAAAAAGCCAAGCTTCTTTTTATGATGGGACTATTAAACACAACCATAAATTAGATAAAAACAACACTTTTGAAACTACATTATATTATAGTCATGATGACTTTAGCATAACTTCCGATTCATTATACAAATACAATAACAGACTGGCTTCACTAAAATGGAATCATTCTCTTAATGCCAAAAGTAAAGCGGCATTAATTTTCACGAATAGTGAGTATAAATTCAACATCGATTACCATTCGGCAGGAGTAAATGCATTCGATTTTGGTTATAAAATAAATGAAACACAGGTTGTACTAAATTTTAATTACATATTTAGTGATAAGCACAAATTCGATTACGGCATTTCAAGTAAACAATACAAAATCAATCCCGGTTATTTGTATCCTAAAAAAACAGAATCACTCTTAACCCCCATAAATATTGACAAAGAAAAAGGATTGGAGTCGGCCGTGTATCTTTCTGATAATTTTAAGCTCAGTCCAAAGTTATCAATCGATCTGGGTTTAAGATATTCTCTCTATGCCTCATTAGGTGAATCATCGCAGAGAATCTATGAGGATAATGTCCCTAAAAACGATGAAACCGTTGTAAGAATAAAAGAATTCAGTAATAATGAAATTATTAAAACTTATGGCGGACTAGAGCCTCGTATTGCCATTCGCTATTTATTGACCGATGATTTCTCAGTTAAAGCAAGCTATGACAAAACATATCAATATATCCATTTACTCTCGAGCAATACCACACAATCACCTACAGACACCTGGAAACTTTCCGACCTAAACGTAAAACCACAAGCGGCGCACCAATATTCCATGGGTTTATTTAAAAACCTAAACGACAATATACTTGAACTCAGCGTTGAAGGGTATTATAAAAAATCGAAAAACATACTTGATTATAAGGTCGGTGCCCAGCTATTACTAAATGAAAATATCGAAACGGAACTTTTGCAAGGCGAAGGAAAAGCTTATGGAATAGAATTATTACTAAAAAAACAAAGTGGAAGATTAAACGGATGGCTAGGCTACACCTATTCCCGAACATTTATAAAACTGGATAGTCAATTCAATGATGAAAAAGTCAATAATGGTCACTATTTCCCTGCTAATTTTGACAAACCTCATGACATAAGCGCCGTTTTGAATTATAAATTCACCAAGCGCTACAGTTTTTCCACAAATTTTGTTTATCAAACGGGGAGACCCATAACTCTCCCTGTAGGAGCCTATACATATGGTGGGGCAGAATACACTTTATATAGTGATAGAAATAAATACCGAATCCCTGACTATTATCGTTTAGATATAGGTATAAATATTGAGGGAACGCATAAAATAAAAAAATTGGCTCATGGTTTTTGGAACCTATCCATTTATAATGTGTTAGGGCGAAATAACCCTTACTCCGTTTATTTTGTGACAGATGATGGTCAAATAAAAGCCTATAAAACATCCATATTCTCTATTCCAATTCCAACCATTACCTATAATTTTAAATTCTAGAGCTATGAAAAAACTATATTTTAATAAAATTACCCCTTTGCTTCTGTTAATTTTTATAACGGCTGGCTGTACGGAACAATATGTTATCCAAACCAATACCTTCGAGGAAGCACTCGTTGTGGAAGCTACCATAACAAATGAATTGAAAAAACAACAAATAAAAATTTCCAAGACATATCGTTTTGAAGAAAATGGTCCCACATTCGAATCTGGTGTGGAAGTCTTTATTACGGACGATACCGGTAATAAATTTGAATTTGAAGAACAATCTGACATTTACATTTCCAAATTAGAATTTAAAGCGGTTCCTGATAGAAAATATCAATTGCACATTATCACAAATGATGGCAGATCATATACCTCTTCAACAGAAATATTACCGACTGAGAATAAAATAGAAAGCATAATCCCAACTGTAGAGACTATTGAAGGACAAAGAGGCGTACAAATCAATGTAAATAGCTATGACCCCAGTAGAACTTCAAAATATTACAGATACGAGTACGAGGAAACCTATAAAATTATTGCCCCTAGATGGGTTTATCAAAAAGCAGTTGTAACAGGCCCTCAGGAGGTAAGCATAGTTCCGAGAACAGAGGAAGCCCATACATGTTATGGCACAAAAAACTCCAATGACATAATTTTAACAAATACAGCCGGTTCAAATGAAGATCGAGTACATTTTCCCGTGCGATTCATCAGTAATCAGGATTACATTATTACTCACCGATATAGCATTTTAGTTCGGCAATACGTCCAAAGTTTGGCAGCCCACACCTATTATAAAACTTTAAAAAAAATATCAGCATCCGGAAGTATTTTATCGCCAACCCAACCGGGGTTTTTCTATGGAAATTTAAGATCTGAGGATAATCCCAATGAAAAAATAATCGGCTTTTTTGAAGTTTCTTCGGTTTCGTCAAAAAGAATGTTTTTCAACTATGCAGATTTGTTTCCTAGGGAGCATCTTCCGCCCTATTATACTGAATGCGAACAAATACCCTTGCGCTTTTGTTTTGGACCATCTGAAAGTTGTAGGGGTGACGATATAATTGATTACATTAATTCAAACACTCTCGTATTGTATTACAGAGATTATCTTACTAATGTGTATTATTTGTTTCCGACTCCATGCGGGGATTGCAGCTCTTTTTCGTCTAACATAAAACCTTTATTTTGGGAAAATTAAAAAACACCCTGCTTTTTGTACTATTGTTAGTATGTCAGCAACCAATTTTAGCGCAGCAACCTATCTCATCAAATGAGACTCAAAACTTCCCAATAGATGAAACCGTGTTTATCCATTCAAATGCAACAACATTTGTTTCAGGAGAAAGACTCTATTACAAGATATGTTGCCTAAATGCAAGCGACAAAACGCCAAGTTCAATCAGCAAAGTAGCCTATGTTGAACTTATAGACAGTGACAAGAAAAATGTTTTCAAAAACAAACTGTTCTTGGAAAACGCAACTGCCGAAGGCGATTTTTTCGTGCCGACCACCCTTAAAACAGGTAACTACAAACTCATTGGCTATACAAATTGGATGTTAAACAAAGCTACTTCTGAAATTTTTCAAATAGATATCGTCATAATAAATCCTTTCCAAAATGACAGGAAAAGCATCGGTACGATAGCTGACACAACTTATTCGAAAAATGAATCAAAACCAGATTCTCGGAATTCAAGTGCCATAAATTCGGGTAGGAATGAAAGTTTAAAATTCAAACTAAACAAAAAAACATTCACGAATCGTGAACAGGTGAATTTACAAATTGAATCTTTAACCCAAATCCCTACAAAAGGCAATTATTCTCTATCTGTCAGAAAAGTGGATGATTTAACTTTTGGAACGCAAATGACGGCTGCTACATTTGCTGAAAAGCCATATGAGACAACAGCTAGTTTCCAAGACAATGAAAAAAAGCTAATTCTCCCAGAACTGCGTGGTGAGATGATTTCGGGCAAAATAAGTTCAAAAAACAATTCAAATAATGTCCAAAATGTTACCATTGGACTATCAATTCCAGGAAAACCATTTAAGTTCAAAGTTATTGAGACAGATCTTTATGGGAGTTTTATTTTTAACCTGGAAAAGGCCTATTACAATCCAAATATAATTATTCAAATTATAGATGATAACAGAGATAATTACACCATTACACTCGACAACATGCCTGAAATTGACTTTACAAAAGTATCAATTCGATCCGATCTTAATTTAGTATCTGAATTAAAAGAAACTATAGTAAACAGATCCGTCGCAAGTCAAATTGAAAATGCCTACTACTATAAAAAAACAGACAGTGTCATTAAAACCGAAGATTCTAAACCATTCTTCTATCCAGTGGCCAAAGAGTATGTGCTTGATGACTACACAAGATTCCCAACCCTAAAGGAAACCATTATTGAGGTGATTAAAGAGGCATATTACCAGGAAAAGAACCAAAATTATTCCTTACATGTAATGAATTACGATATATATCCTCAACTAGCAGAATCTGCTTTAGTACTAGTTGATGGATTGTTACTACAAGATGTAAATGAACTTTTCAACTACAAAATGAAAAACGTATATAAATTCAGTATCATAGCGGGTCCGTATTACTATGGTTCAAAAATTTTTAATGGCCTTATCAGTATCACAACCATTAACGATGATTTTCCAAGAAAAGAGAACGACAGCTCTGTTTTAGAAACTACAAATTTAAGGCCTTCAGTTAAAAAAGAATATTATAAAGTTAATTACACCGATAAGACAAAAAGCGAAAGAATTCCCGACTATAGGAACCAGCTAGTATGGATTCCCGAAATAAGATTAGGTAAAGCCGAAAATCAATTTTCCTTTTTGACTTCCGACGTATCTGGAACATTTGAAATAGTTCTGGAAGGTTTTACTGATCAAGGAATACCAGTATCATTAAAAGAAAGTATTAATGTAAATTAAACGCCAATTCATTCAATTGAAGCTGTTATTGGTGCTGATTTAATTTTATTTCGCGCATAATTGTAACTTTATTACAACTTCGTACGTATAATAACTTGTACACTTAAAAATTGAGGAGACAAACACATGAGACAACTTAAAATTACCAAGCAGGTTACCAATCGTGAAACTGCTTCATTAGACAAATATTTACAAGAAATTGGAAAAGTTGACCTTATTACCGCTGACGAAGAGGTAGAATTAGCACAAAAAATTAAAGCGGGGGACCAAAAAGCCCTTGAAAAATTGACAAAAGCTAATTTACGTTTTGTTGTTTCGGTAGCAAAACAATACCAAAATCAAGGACTTACACTTCCTGATTTAATTAACGAAGGAAATTTAGGATTGATAAAAGCAGCTCAACGTTTTGATGAAACACGTGGTTTCAAATTCATTTCATACGCCGTATGGTGGATTCGCCAATCGATCCTGCAAGCTTTGGCCGAACAATCCCGTATTGTTCGTTTACCTTTAAACAAAATTGGTTCTATCAATAAAATCAACAAAATGTACGCTTTATTAGAGCAATCTAATGAACGTCCACCATCTGCTGAGGAAATTGCAAAAGAGCTTGACATGACTGTCAACGACGTAAAAGAGAGCATGAAAAACTCCGGTCGTCACTTATCAATGGATGCGCCTCTTGTAGAAGGGGAAGATTCTAACCTTTATGACGTTTTGCGTTCAGGTGAATCTCCAAATCCAGACAGAGAATTAATCCACGAATCATTGCGTACCGAAATCGAGCGTTCATTAGAGACATTGACCCCGAGAGAGGCTGACGTTGTACGTTTGTACTTCGGCCTTGGTGACCAACACCCTATGACCCTAGAGGAAATTGGAGAAACTTTCGACCTAACTCGTGAGCGTGTGCGTCAAATCAAGGAAAAAGCAATCCGCAGATTAAAACACACTTCTAGAAGTAAAATACTAAAAACATACCTTGGATAATATCCAAAATGAATTTCAAATCCCAAAAAAGTGGGATTTGAAATTTTACGGCAAACAACAGTTTGATTGACTGTTCGTTTTTTGATTGATGATTGAAACTCCGGCTGATTACCGGAGTTTTATTTTTTCAAGTTGAATCCACTCTTTTCTGGCGTATCCCTGCGTAAAAACTTCGGGTCGTGCTTTCCGTTGCAATCTTTTACTTTTTGAAGAAAAAAGTAAAAGGATTTTCACTACAATCCCTTACGCGATTTCATGATACCAATAACCTAATATTTCCTCCTTCAAAAAATCTTTCCAGTTTGTTTTAAATAACCTAATTTTGCAGAAACAACAAAATTGTAAAGACACATTATATTGCGTCTCAACATAACTACTACACAATGAAAAACACACTTATTGCACCTTCTGTTTTAGCAGCCGATTTTGGCAACCTGCAACGCGACATCGAAATGATAAATGCAAGCGAAGCGGACTGGTTCCACATTGACATCATGGACGGCGTTTTTGTGCCGAACATTTCCTACGGGATGCCTGTTTTGGAAGCTATCAACAGACATGCAAAAAAAACGATTGATGTGCATTTGATGATTGTAGATCCTGATCGTTACATTAAAACTTTTGCCGATTTGGGAGCTAATATCTTAAGCGTACATTATGAAGCATGCACTCACCTTCACAGAACGTTACAAGCAATAAAAGCAGAAGGAATGAAAGCTGGAGTAGCAATCAACCCGCACACCAATATTGATCTGTTAGAAGACACCATTAACGATATTGACTTGGTTTGCGTCATGAGCGTAAATCCAGGATTTGGAGGACAATCTTTTATCGAAAATACCTACGCTAAAGTAAAAAAACTAAAAGAATTGATTATTAGAAAAGGGGCCTCTACGATTATAGAAGTAGACGGTGGAGTTACAAATAAAAACGCAAGACAGTTAGCGGAAGCAGGAGCAGATGTCCTAGTGGCCGGAAGCTATGTGTTCAAAGCGGAAAACCCAACAGCAACCATCGCCGATTTGAAGAAATTGACAACAATATAAAACAATAAATCCTGTCCTGATTTTTTTTGGGACGGGAATTTTTATTTCCACCAATTTTACAATGCTAGTCTTCCTCGTTAGCACCAGCTTATAGTTAATAAAGGGTTAAAATAGAAGCAAGTAATTTATTATTGATTAAACTTGCACGAGATATTAACTAAGGACTAGCCCTAGTAATTTTTTTTCCTGAAAAATTAATGCAAAGAATCACAAAACATAAAACAACCACTACCAATTTTTGGGCAGTTTTGTTGGTAGGCCTTCTGTTGATGGTTGCTCCTTGTTCTGTCAGGAATATATTGCAAAAACAATTTAGTGTAAATACTACAAAAACACTAACCCAAAACAAGACAACGCTACAAAAAACGACCAATTGTCACTATTATTGTGATCTATCTACGACTATAAAGGAAGTACATGTTAAAAAAGATTTTAAATTTAGATTTTCAGGCGTAAATACAAACCAACTTATAAGTGTTTCTATTTCTTCTGCCGCAGCATTTCCTCTTTTAAGTGTGACTATCCCACACAAAAATCACATTCCTCTTTATATTTTATATAAAAATTTCAAGGTATTTGATTGCACTATACAGCACGTATAATAGTTTAAATATAACTTTTATATTAGGTACTGTTCATGATGTAAAAACAAAATTTTTACAGTTCTCCAACAACTTAGTGTCCATAGATTCTAAAACATATAAAGCATTAGGAAGCTAGATTATTTCTACCCTCCCAAATAGCTATTGTTGTTTATGCTAGCACTTGCTCTAGTCTGTGGCCTATCATAATAAATATAATATGACAAAAACAATAACCGTCAATAGAGACTCTGTTACAGTGTTTAGGGTACTGCTAAGTTGCATTTTCATCGTCGCAAGTATAAACCACTTGTTTAATGTAGAAAAAACCGTTAACAAAATAAACCACGCAAGGTTCAAAGAGTTAGCTTATCTTTTTGGTAATCCAGAAATTACAGTTATTGCTTCTGGTATCCCGATGCTAGTAGCAGGTATTGCTTTAATTCTAGGGTATCAAACAAAGTATGCCGCCATAATTTTGGCGCTGGTACTAATACCTATTACCATCACAATTCAAATAGGCCAAATATCAACAATTGGTCCTTTATTTAAAAACATAGCCATCTTTGGAGGGTTGGTGTTTTTTATTATGAATAATTTTAATAATCACAAAACAATAAAATAATGAAAAAATATATTCTGTTTCTATCAATTTTCGCATTGCTAACTTCATGCGCCAGTTTGACGCAAAAACAAGCTGAGTCAACAACTAAAAATTATGTAGTACTCACTAGCAACATACAACAACTAAAACCGATTATTTTAGCTGCTAAGGACTTAGCTTCTGAAGATAGAGAAAATTTCGGTGGGTTTAAAGTTATCGTTTGCGGCAAAACAGTTACCGACTTGACCGACAAAGAAATAATGAACGAGTATGTAGAAATGGCACGTATAAACAACGTAAAATTAATCGCTTGTGGTTTTTCTTTAAAGAAATTTAAAGTTAACGGTAAGGATATCCCAAATCAATTCGAAGTTGTTCAAAATGGAATACTTTATAACTTTCAATTACAAAAAAGCGGCTATTTAAGTCTCGCACTATAGTTTTTTCGCAATTAAAAAAGAAATAAGACTATAGAATTTCAATAGGGGTTAAGGCATTTGTCTTAGCCCCTTATTATTTTTTGGGTATTAATTTATCAATTGAAATAAATGAATTATTCACCCTCCAACACTTAAAAAACAAAACTGAAGAACTAGGTTTATTTGAATTAAAACAGTTCTGCACTCTATAATGATCCAATATTTTTATTCCCCTCCATTGTATTGCTTCAATAAATATTTAATCAAATCTGTCGTGGTCACAATCCCGACCAAAACTTCGTCTTCACAAACAGGCAAAGCATGAAATTCATTTTTTGATAAAATTTCTGCAGTCTCCTTTATTGTGGTCGTTGGCGAAATCACAATTATTTCTTTTGCCATGACCTGTCGCACGGTAAACATATTGAAAACAATAGATTCCACGTTTTCGGCCTCTTCCTCTACAGCGTCGGCATAGGACACTCGCAACAAATCGGTATAGCTCAACATGCCCACTATTTTGTTATCACTAACAACCGGAATGTGTCTAATTTTGTGCTTTTTAAATAATTCTTCCGCCTTTGTCAATTCATCTGAAAGATTCAATTTAATTATATTCTTGGTCATAATCTCGGATACCGGCACATTTTTTTTCATGATGTTATAGTTAGAAATTCCATTTAAATTTACAACTAAAAAACCAAAATAAGCAGTATTCATAAAAGAGAAAATCGGCAATAAATTCATCCACAGCATTTTAAACAACTTAATTACGCCAAAATTGTCTCGTCAAAATTAATCATTTCCCTGACATAACCGTAAAGCACCGGAAACTGACTTTTAAAAACTTGCGGCGTTTCAAAAAAGTGCTCAATAACAACCGCCAAAAATTCCATCTGATTCGTGTACCCATAAATTCTAAAATAATCAGAGTCGACAAGCCGACGCAAAACATCGGATTCAGTTAAATATTTTTGCAGCTTAACATACGTTTCCGCGAATACAACACTACTTTGATCCCTTCCCTTCACGCCATGAAAATACAAAGCATGTGAAAACTCATGTAAGCCGAGGTTTAAATTATCATTTTCAATACGAAAACCTTCCTGAAAATCCATCCAGGAAAACACTACAATTTTCAACCTAGGGTTAAACTCACCCTTATGGTACTGTTGATTGATAGTAGAAAAATAGGATTGCGGATAAATAATGATTTTATTGAACACATCAATTAAATAATGCCTCATTCCAAAGGTCAGCATCACAAATGTCGCAGAAATCAACACTCTGCATTGATCCGTAATAACGAAGCCCCCTTTGCCGACAAACTCGTATTTTGATTCAAAACAAGCTAACCGATGTTCAAAAATTTGCTGTTGTTCAGAAGAAAGCTTTTGAAAAAAAGTAAATTCATTACTAAGAATAATTCTTTGCGAGACGCTGATTTTTTTCCTGAACGGAGACCTATGGATCCGAGATAGCTTATTGAAGATTAAAATGCTTAAAGATTCCCCAAACACAATAAAGAGATATCCCAGAACAACAATACAGAAAACAACAATTAAAAAAACTTGAACTGCATCCATAGGTGGTGAGGGGAATAATATCGTACCAAGCTACAAAACTCAAGCCGTAAAAACAAAACAACCATAAAACGGCGAAAATATGCCTTTTTATGGTTGTTTAAGATAGTGGCCGCGACAGGGTTCGAACCTGCAACCCTCAGAGTCGAAATCTGATATTCTATCCAGTTGAACTACGCAGCCGCTTTGATGTTAATAACGAGCTAAAAAGCAAACCCTTAATCAACAACTTTATTTTTAGGTCAAAAGTTTTTTTACAATTGTAGAGATCATTTTTCCCTCGGCAGTCCCGCCTAATTTTGCTGACGCCAGACCCATGACTTTACCCATTGATGCAATACCTGCCGCTCCCGTATCTGCAATGATTTTTGCAATTACGGCTTCAACTTCTGCTTCACTCAATTGTGCCGGCAAGAATTTTTCGATCACGGCAATTTGCGCCAATTCCGGTTCAGCCAAATCTAAACGGTTTTGTTCCGTGAAAATTCTAGCGCTTTCCTTACGGGTTTTAACTAATCTCTGCAGTAATTTAACCTCGTCATCTTCAGTTATTTCTTCTTTTGACCCTGATGCCGTTTGAGCTAAAAGGATTTCGGATTTGATCGCTCTTAACGCCTCTAACGCTATGGTATCTTTGGCTCTCATGGCTGTTTTTAAATCATCCATGATTTTTACTGATAAACTCATATTCTTTATTTTTAGTTTGCGATTCAATCTGAAAATTGAATACAACAAAATGATTATTTTTTTATTGTTTAAGTCCCGTCGCTTCGTTAGGTATAAAAAGCCTTTAGACACTACAAATGCTTTTCTTTCATCGAACTTTTAAGCATTTAAAAACATGTTTGATAAGAAGCTTAAAACGACAGCTGGACCGGGCCCAAATTGAAAACCCCAATTCATTATATGCGCGAAGATAAAAAAAATAACCCGAAAATTAAATTCAATTTTCGGGTTATCTCTATTAGCTTTGCTTTAATTAATCTACGTTGTCATGCAAAAAGGAATTGTTAGAGCGTAATTGCAAATCGTTATTGCTATCCGTTCCAACTGAAATTCTTGAATTCGTATTGTTTGACTGCGTATTTGAGATGTCTATACCTAATCTTTTATAAGCAGGCTCTCTTTCGTACTCATCAATTTTAGAAACATTGTTATGAAATTTATAATTGAATTCTTTCAATTTTTTTCTTCTCTCATCAGCTCTAAGTCTCAATGTTTCTTCGATAGTCATTTCCATAGGAGAAATTTCTTCGAATTTTGAAGCCGTCTTTGTAGATTCCTCCACTTGCTTCATTGTGATGTTCAACTCTGCAGGCACAACATCTTCTACCACTTTTGCAACTGGTTTTGAAGTGACAAAATCATTCTCTGCTTCCATATACTCTTCAAGAGAATATTTGATTATTCCGTTTTCTGATAATTCGGTTACAGGAACAAATTGAACAGGTTGATTTACTTTTATTTCCCGGGTTTCATTTGTCAATTCGAACAATACCTTGTTCTCTTCAACTTCAGCAGCCGGTTCTGGCTTGAAAAGTGGTAAATCAAAAGAAAAAGTAGTTTGCTCTTCTCTTTCCGCTGCTCTTGTTTGTTGAACTTCTTTAACTTCAACAGCTTTTGGGGCTGTAAAAGTGAAATCTATATCTTTGAGTGGAGAAACAATTTCGAAAGTAACATCTAAGTTTTTAATAAATTCAGACATCGCCATTAAGTCCTCGTTTCCCGAAACGGGAGCGATAGCCTCTGCCGCAACTTTGTCTTCCAATAATTCAAAAACGATTCTCTCCTCTGAATTTGACTTTGGAGACTCATTATTATTCAAATCGAATGCAGGAACTGCACTTTTAGTTAGGTTGTGAACACTTCTTTGTTCGTCCTCTAACGTATGGATTATTTTTTTAGGCTCCGTGTTTACAATCCCATTTTGTTGTTCGATATCAAATCCCGTTGCAATGATAGTCACAGCAATGGCGTCACCTAGAGTTTCATCCTCTCCAACACCCATAATAATATTGGCATTATGGCCCGCTTCAGTTTGAATATGGTCATTAATCTCCCCTATTTCATCTAAAGTGATCTCATTAGAACCAGAAACGATGAGCAACAATACGTTTTTGGCACCTGTGATTTTATTATCATTTAATAAAGGAGAGTCTAATGCGGAAACGATTGCTTCCTTCGCTCTGTTTTCACCTTCAGCTACGGCTGACCCCATGATTGCCGTTCCGCTGTTAGACAAAACGGTTTTGGCATCCCTTAAATCTATATTTTGTGTGTAGTGGTGCGTGATCACTTCGGCAATACCTCTTGAGGCTGTTGCCAAAACTTCGTCCGCTTTTGAAAATCCAGCTTTAAAACCCAAATTTCCGTATACTTCCCTTAATTTATTGTTATTGATAACGATTAAAGAATCTACCTGCTTACGCAATTTTTCAATACCTATTTTAGCTTGCTCTTGACGAACTTTACCTTCAAATAAGAACGGAAGCGTTACAATACCTACAGTAAGAATTTCTCTTTCTTTTGCCAATTGAGCAATTACCGGCGCAGCACCCGTTCCGGTACCACCACCCATTCCTGCGGTGATGAAAACCATTTTAGTATTGCGATCCAACATTTTCTCAATCTCAGCGATGCTCTCGATAGCTGATTGTTGTCCTACATCAGGATTAGCACCGGCACCGAGTCCTTCAGTCAGATTTACCCCCAACTGAATTTTATTGGGCACGGAACTGCTTTGCAATGCCTGAGAATCAGTATTACAAACGATAAAATCCACCCCTTTGATCCCTTGTTTAAACATGTGGTTTATTGCGTTACTTCCGCCTCCACCTACACCAATTACTTTTATTACATTTGATTGGTTTTTTGGTAAATCAAATGAAATACTTCCAAATTCTGAGTTGCTCATCATTTTATTTGGTTTTTGATATTATTTATAAATTGTTGTATTCTTTTTTTTGGGCATTGCCCTACTCTGCATTATCTAAAAAATCTTTAATCTTGTCTACATAACGATCAAAAAAAGATCTCTTTATTTTGTCTCCTGTAGACTCTTCCTTTTTTGCATTGTTTTTAGATTCCATCTCCTCTACTTCTTCACGCTCGTCTCTTCGCTCCTGATATTCATCAACCGAAGGTCGGTATGACGGTACTTTTGGCGGAGCAATTTCATCTTTTCTAACAGCACTTTGTGTCTTGTTTTCTATGCTGTTCATCACTAAGCCTACTGCTGTAGCGTATAATGGACTTGAAAATTCTTCATCTGAATCACCTGCTAGATGCTCGTTTGGATATCCAATTCTGGTGTCCATTCCAGTTATATATTCAACTAATTGCTTAATATGTTTTAATTGTGCTCCACCTCCTGTGAGAACGATTCCTGCAATTAATTTCTTGCGCGGGTCTTCGTGTCCATACGCTTTTATTTCAGTAAATACCTGCTCAACAATTTCGACCACACGGGCATGAATTATTTTTGACAAGTTTTTCAAAGAAATTTCTTTCGGCTCTCTTCCCCTTAAACCAGGAATGGAAACAATTTCATTATCTCTGTTTTCACCTGGCCAAGCAGAACCAAATTTAACTTTAAGCAATTCCGCCTGTTTTTCAATGATAGAACAGCCTTCTTTTATATCATCGGAAATCACGTTCCCTCCAAAAGGAATTACCGCCGTATGGCGAATAATTCCATCCTTAAAAATGGCTAAATCTGTTGTTCCTCCACCTATATCAATCAAAGCGACACCGGCCTCTTTTTCTTCTTGACTCAAAACCGCATCCGATGACGCCAATGGCTCCAATGTCAAACCAGACAACTCGATCCCTGAACTTTGAATGCAACGACCTACATTACGTATCGATGAAGCTTGTCCAACCACCACGTGAAAACTAGACTCCAGTCTTCCGCCGTACATACCAATAGGCTCTTTAATTTCAGATTGCCCGTCAATTTTAAATTCTTGAGGCAAAACATGAATGATTTCTTCTCCAGGCAACATCGCCAATTTATTCACTTGGTCGATCAACAATTGGATATCGTCTCCTCCTATCACCTCTTCAGGATTATTTCTACTGATGTAATCCGTATGTTGAATGCTGCGAATGTGTTGACCGGCTATACCTACAACAACATCTTTTATTTTATAACCTGAATTGTTTTCTGCTTCGTGTATCGCTTGTTGGATAGACTGTATAGTTTGGGTAATATTATTTACTACTCCTCTGGCTACACCTAAACTTTTGGATTTTCCAACTCCCAAAATTTCCAGCTTACCATATTCGTTTTTTTTGCCGATCATGGCAACAATTTTTGTTGTCCCAATATCTAGACCCACTGCAATATTCTCTTTTTCCATTATCTATTTATTTAGTGCAAACTACTTGTTTTGTAAATCTGAGATCAATTTTGTTGTATTTATATAACGAGCTATCTAAAACTGCCTTTTGAAAAAAAGCCTTGTAGTCTTTAAATTTTCGCTCCGCATTCGTGATTTTGCCAAAGTCTATTTGATAATCAAAATTCCTGTTGAGCATTTTTAAGCTCCCATTTGGCATAACTTCAACAGAAATGATGTTTTTTTTCAAAAAATCATCGTCATAAATCATCCGAAACAATTGGGCTAATTCCTCGTTATTTTTTTTATTGATCACTCCCGAAACAAGTGGAACTCTAGCCGTAAAATTATCTGATAACGGCATTCTACCCCCTTCATAATCAATATAAAAAGAGCCGCTACCGTTCAAAACCCTAGCTATAGGTGTCTTTTGTTTTACCACCGCTTTTAAGACACCGTCAATACTCACAAATACATCCGATTTCTCAATCAGATCATTTGAATCTAGTGTTCTTTCCAGCTTATTCAAATCTAATTTATCTTTTTGGATACCTGATGCATTGTCTTTATTTTCTATTAACAATTTATTAACCGTTTCTCGTTTTATAAATAGAGCATTATCACCTACAAAAACGACCATCGATTTAGTGAGTTTTCTGGCTTCATTTCGTTTTGAAGTAAATGAAAACAGGAAAACGACGATCCCCAACATGAGCACTAATCTGATGTTTGTCCAATTAAATTTTTTCATTTAATGCTTCTTTTATGGATACTACTAACTCCCCAATATCGCCTGCTCCCATGGTTACAATTACTTGCGCATCACTTTTCAAAATAGCTTTTATTAAGTCTTCTTTTGAAACCATTTCTTTATTCTTATTATCAATTTTGTCGAACAACCATTGCGATGTTATCCCTTCTATCGGCAATTCGCGAGCAGGATAAATATCCAACAAAAGAACTTCGTCAAAATTAGATAGGCTTTTTGCAAAATCATCAGCAAAATCTCTGGTTCTGCTAAACAAATGCGGTTGAAAAACCGCCAAAACTTTTTTATGCGGATACAGTTCATTTACCGCCTGAAAGACAGCGTCAATCTCCGTTGGATGATGTGCATAGTCATCAATATAAACTAGATTTTCCCTTTTTATCTGGTACGAAAACCTCCTTTTAACGCCTTTAAATGAAGCTAAGGCTACTGCAATGGCCTCGGTTGGGGTGCCGTATATGTCAGCCATTGCAATAGCCATTAAAGCATTCATTAAATTGTGTCTTCCCGGCAATCCAAATCGAAAATCGACTAAGATTCCTTTGGGTGTCTTTATATCGAATACATAACTTCCGTCCTCAATTCTGACATTAAAAGCACTATAAACGGCGTCCTCGTTTACAGCCACTGTTATACCTGCTAATGGAAGCTCTTTGGTTATAAATAAATTATTCTTATCCTCTACTTTGTCCGCAAACTCCAAAAATGATGCCTCAATTGCATCACTGGTTCCATAAATATCCAAATGATCGGCATCCATAGAAGTAATACAAGCAATATTGGGGTGCAAATGCAAAAAGGAACGATCAAATTCATCGGCTTCAACAACCGTTACTGTTTTGCCGTCGCCAATCAAATTTGAATTATAATTCTCTACAATTCCTCCTATGAAAGCAGTAACATCGGCTCCACTATCATATAAAATATGCCCCAAAATACTCGAGGTCGTTGTCTTTCCGTGCGTACCCGCCACCGCAAAACAAAATGTATCTTTTGTTATTATCCCTAAAACCTCTGCCCTTTTTTTGACATGAAAATCCCGTTCCATGAAATAATTCCATTCCGAGTGCGTTTTGGGAACCGCCGGCGTAATGATAACCAAGGTGTTTTCGACGAAATAATCTTTTGGGATTAAATCGATACTATCCTCAAAATGAATCGAAATCCCACTCTCGATCAATTCCCTTGTCAAAGCTGTTGGGGTTTTATCATAACCTGAAACTTGTTTCCCTATATTTTTAAAATACCGAGCCAAAGCACTCATACCGATGCCACCGATCCCGATGAAATAGACGTTATGTATTTGGTTTAAGTTCATTTTTTTAATTTTTTCGCACTAAAGCCCAATGACTTTATGATTTTTACTTCTTTATTAATTTCACAACTTCATCGGCTATTGTTTTTGTCGCCTCCGGCATCGCCAATTGTCTAATATTCTCGCTTAACTGACCTTGTTTCCCATGATCTTTCAATAGCGCTTCAAAAACGAGACTGAATTCGGCATCCAATTCGGACTCTTTTAGCAGAAGTGCTCCTTTTTTATCTACTATCGATTGTGCATTTTTCGTCTGATGATCCTCCGCAACATTGGGCGAAGGAATAAAAATTACCGGTTTCCCAACGATACATAATTCCGAAACCGATGATGCACCCGCACGGGAAATAATAATGTCCGAAGCGGCATAAACCAAATCCATTCTCTCTATGAAAGAGTAAACTTGCACATTGTTAGCATTATGTTTTTTATAATCCTCAAAATATAACTTCCCGCATTGCCATATAATTTGCACATTTTGAGAAATAAACTTCCCAAGCTCCTTTTCGATTAATTGGTTTAGCCTTCTAGCTCCAAGACTTCCACCCAGGACCAAGACGGTCTTTTTATTTTGATCCAAATTGAAATGTTGTATCGCTTCAGCTCTTTTGCTTTCAATATCGATTAAATCTTGGCGCACCGGATTTCCGCTCAAAACGATTTTTTCTTTTGGAAAAAAACGTTCCAAATTCTGATAAGCGACACATATTACATCTGCTTTTTTACTCAACAGCTTGTTAGTAATTCCAGGAAATGAATTTTGTTCTTGAATCACCGTTGGAATTCCCATTAGACTTGCCATTTTCAATAATGGACCGCTGGCAAAACCGCCGGTGCCAATCACCA
>Ga0209640_10000048_pt1 | contig 67367 bp, 59 predicted proteins | sample RifCSP10_1_FD_184018 | JGI IMG/M metagenome (GOLD analysis project Ga0209640, IMG submission 184018) | Soil microbial communities from Rifle, Colorado - Rifle CSP2_sed 10_1 (SPAdes) (version 2) | ecosystem: Environmental > Terrestrial > Deep subsurface > Rock core/Sediment | place: Rifle...
CCTCACGGAGCCCATCGTGAACTTCAGCCGATCGAAGCCGTATGCAATCTTCGTCGAGGTGTGCGTGGACTTCGGTGTGGACCATTCGAGAGTCCGAGACCTGCTCCTACGGGCCGCCCGGGAGACGGAAGGAATCGTCGCAGAGCCGGCACCCCAGGCGCTCGGCAAGGACCTGGAGGGATCCTCGATCCGGTATCAGCTCCTGGCGTACACGAGCCAGCCGGAGCGAATGAAGGAGTGCAGGTCCGCCCTCATCTACAAGATCCAGGAGCTGTTCGGACAGGCGGGCATCCGGCCGATCGGACATCCGACGGGATCCTAGGCGCCCTTTCGGAGGATCAGCACGGGGCACTTCGCGAGCTTCACGATCCGGTCCTCCACCGGGCCCAGCGCGAACTTCTTCATACCTCCCGGAGATGTCGCCCGGATCATCAGCAGGGAGGCGTCCGCGCTCTCCCTCAGGGCCTCCGACTCCCACTGCGTCGAGTAGACGATCTTCGGAACCACCGTCAGGCCGGCCGCTCGGGCGCGGGTCTCGTACTGAGCGGAATCCTCCTTCAGCCGCTCCGCCCCCGCGGGATCGCTCGCGAGGCCGACGACCTCGATTGTCGGGGCATCCTCAGCCGCGACGATGAGGGCGAGGTCGTCGATCCCTTCGAGGCTCCAGATCGGGCTCGTCAGGATGACGACCTTGCGCAGCGGGCGCTTCATCCCGTGGGTCTTGAACACGACGAGATCGCACGGAGCGTTCTCGATAAGGTAGTCGATGTTGCTGCCGAGGACGCGCCGGTCTCCTTCGACCCTCCCGCCCCGCCAGCCCATGACGAGCAGGTTCACGGCCTCCTCGCGGATCGTATCTAGGATGATCTCGTACACCTTGTGCCCGATCTTCACGACGGGACGCGTATCGACGCCGAGGTCCGAGCCAATCCGGGCGAGGCGCTGGAGTCCGCGGATCCGGTCGTCCACGTAGCGGAAGCGGATCGCCTTCGCCGGCAGGTTTCGCGGAATCTCGACGACGTGGAGCAGGCTGAGCTCCGCGTTCCGCGCTCGGGCAAGTCGCGCGCCGAACTCCACCAGGACCTCGTCGGTGAACTCGCGGAGGGGCAGGAAGACCCGGTACCGCTCGAGCTCGACGTGCTCCTCCGTGGTCGTGAGGATGTCGTGCACCTCCGACCTCGGGGCGGCGGGCGTCCGACGGACGGCTTCACGTCCCCCGGCGAACCAGTGATAGATCAGTCCGACTGCGAGCCAGAGCCCACCGATGTACGTCGCAAGCACGCCCGGCGGAATCGGCGAATTGGCCATCGCTGGGAAGCTCCAGAGGGTCGCGCCGACGGCGAGGTTCAGCGCGATTGCGACCATCGGGAGGACGGGGACGAAGGGCATCCGAAATCCCGGGCCGCTCCGGCGCTCGCGGCGACGCAGCGCGACGACGGACGCGTGCACGAAGGCAAACAGCCCGAGGAACGCGAGGCTCGCGAGGAGCGCGATCGTCTCCACGGTGAGGAACACGAGGATGGCGGTTCCCGCCACCGTCAGGGCCACCGCGGCGGGAGGCACCTCGCGGCCGCCGATCCGCGACACGACACCCGGGAGGAGGCCATCTCGGGACATGCTGAACGACGTGCGGATGGCGGACGTCAGGTTCGCGTTCAACGCGCCGTACATCGAGACGACACCGACGAGGAGGAGTGCCTCCCGGACGTACGGTTGGCCGAGGAAGTGCGGGAGGCTCACGAAGACCATGTCCTCCGAGCCTCCGAGGCAGGCGCTGCATGCCGGCCAGCCCGCGAGGAGGTTCGATGGGACGTTCCCCACGATCGCGATCAGGAACACCGCGTAGACCGCGAAAGCGAGCAGGAGGGCGAAGAAAATGCCCCGCGGGACCGTCGTCTCGGGGCGCTTCGCCTGATCCGCGAGCTGCGCGACGACCTCGAATCCCTGGAACGCGATGAACAACACGCCCGCGCCGAGGACAAGATCGAGGGACGTCGGCAGGACGAACGATGATCCGACTCCTCGTGGCGGCGCGGTCACGGAGAGGGAAGCCACGCCAACCGCGGCGACGATCACGATTAGCAGGACCTTCACGAGCGTGAGGCGGCCGAGGGCCCTCGCGGAAACGTGAATCCGTGCGAAGTGGAGCACCGCGGAGAGGCCGAGGACGCCGATTCCAACGAGCGTCACCTCGAAAGGGTTTGGCAGGAAGAACATGGACGGATCGGAGGGCCGGACGAGCTCGATGAGGAAGAGGCCGAGGCCCTCCGCGCTCAGGGCGGCTGCGGCCATGTGGCCGCCCCACGAGAGCCACCCGCTCAGGAAGCCGCTCGGCGCGGGAAGCGCGCTCCGCACCCAGACGTACGCGCCGCCAGAGGCATCCGGCCGGCCGGAAGCGAGCTCCGCGTATGCGAGGCCGGCGAGGGTCGCCGTAAACGCGGCAAGGGCCAGGCTGACCAGGAAGAGGGATCCCGCGACGACGAACACCGCCCCGACGAGCAGGAAGATTGCCGCGCCTACCATCGCGCCCGCTGCGGACATCGTGAGGTCGAAGAGGCCGAGGTCCTTCGAGACCCGCACGCGAACGGTCGCCTGTTCGGGGGGAGGGCTCGCCACGAAGGCGGAGAAAAGGGAGGGATACTTGAGCCTATGGCGGCGCGGTTAAGCCACGGGCCGGGCGGCCGTGGCAATCGTCTCCCCGAGGCTGCGGAAGAGGAGCTCGACGTTCTCCCCTGTCTTCGCGGAGCTGTAGTAGTACGGGGCGTCGAACGCCTCCGTGGCCTGCTTCACCTGGTCCTCTCCAAAGGCGGCTTGGTCCTTGAGGTCCGTCTTGTTCACCGCGAACGTCACGGGAATCTCCCCGACCGTCTTGAACACGGACTCGACCCAAGAGTCGAGGTCCTCCAGTGTGTCGTAGCGGGTGATGTCGCAGATCGCGAGGATGCCCTGGGCGCCGTGGAAGTAAGCCTCGCGGAGGAGCTCACGGAAGCCCTTGGAGCCCATGATGTCCCAGATTGTCATGTCCATCTGGACGGGCGTGCCGCCTTTCGGGGTGAAGGCCAGCTCCTTCTTGGAGACTTTGGCTCCAAGGGTGACGATGTAGCGGTCGTCATATTCGTTGAGGACGTACCGGCGGATCAGGGAGGTCTTGCCTACGGCGTGTTCGCCGACGAGGCAGACCTTCACCTTCATGCGACGGGGTTCCATCATGGCGACGTGCCCGGAAGCCGGCGGGAAAATCCGCAGACTTTGAACGCCATTTGTCAGGGTCTATTTAGTCATTACCGCACGATTTGCAGGCTTCACGTCGACGGCCCGGTTCGGACGACTCGCTGCTGGAACGGGATCCCGCGAGCGCTGTCCAACGTCGCATGGGCCCGACTGTACGGAACCATCTGATAACAATTACGGCGATGCGCGACGCGGGGGAACGGTTGAAATAACGTTGGCCCGATGCGCCGACGTGGACGCGTTCGCGGCGACGCGCCTCGCGATCGGGGCCGGATTCCTCCTGGCCGCGGCCGCGTCGGATGTGCGCCAACGCCGAGTGCGCGATCCGCTCTGGGTGCTCCTCGGCTCCGCGGGCATCGGGATCGCTGCCGTCGAGCTCGCCTTCCGGAATGAGGGGCTCGCGGCCTGGTCTCTCCTCGGGAGCGCGGCGATCCTCTTCTACGCCGTCTTCTACGGCGAGCCGCTCGTCGATGAAGAGGGGATGCATCTGCGTCCGTTGCGGATCGGCGGATTCCTGCTTGCGGCCGCGCTCATTGCGTTCTCGATCGGACTCGTCGCGACGGCCCCGTCGCCGGTGAGCCAGGGGACGATCGAACTCCTCTCGATTCCCGTGATGGTCGTTCTCTACCAGCTGTTCTATCGCGTGCGGCTCCTCCATGGAGGCGCGGATGCGAAAGGGCTCATCGCCCTGACCCTCCTCGTGCCGATGTATCCCTCGGCGGATCCGTTCCCGCTCCTCACCCTCGATCCCCGCGTCCAATCCGCCGTCCGGGCGGCATTCCCCTTCTCCCTTGTCGTCTGGGTGGACGCCGCCATCCTCACGCTCGGAGTCCCGCTCGCGTTGCTCGCCTACAACGCGGCCCGCGGGGACCTGCGCCTCCCGCAGGCCTTCCTCGGCTACCGCGCGCGAATCGATCCGCTACCTCGGCACGTCTGGCTCATGGAGCGCATCACGGACAAGGGAGACCACGTCCTCGTCCTGTTCCCACGACGCGGGACGGACCCCGCCTCCGACGTGGCGCGCCTCCGGGCGGCGGGCATCGAGCGGGCCTGGGTCCAGCCCCAGATCCCGTTCATGGTGCCCCTCCTCGCGGGATTCCTCCTGGCCTTCCTCCTGGGGAACGTGCTCGCCGGCATCGTGGGGCTCGCCGGCCAGTGAGGCCAGAAACGAAATCCTGATATATGCCGCGGCCTCTCGGTCTGGTCAGCAGTGGTTTGACGGCCAAAGCGGCGGGGATACACCCGGTCCCATCCCGAACCCGGAAGTTAAGCCCGCCCACGTTCCCTGCGGTACTGCGGTGCGCGAGCCCGCGGGAAGCCTGCCCTCCTCTGAGGAGGGCTTGGGCCGGCGACCTAGGTACGCTAGCCGTCCATCCTTGTGGTGGACGACGAACCGTGCCGCTCTAACGGCCGCCGATCCATGGAACGCTGTCAGCCACTCCCTATTCCTTCTCCGGGCGCTTCGAGCGCAGCCGCAGGCCGATGATCAGGAGAGGCACCGCGATGACGAAGATCATGTCCGTGAGCTCGGGGATCGCAACGACCGCAGACGAGCTGCCGCCCGTCAGAGCGTAGCCGCCAATCGTCGTATAGTTGAGGAACGCCCAGTTCACGAGCTGCGTGCCATTGAACGTCGCGTCGACCTGGGCGGTCAGGGTGAGGCTGTGCGTCCCCGGGGCGACGTCTGAGAAGTTCCAGTAGAACGTCCGCCCGTCCGTCCATGTCGGGGCGGGGCTGCTCCCCACGAACGTCATCCCGCTCGGGAGGCTGTCCTTGATCGTGACCGTGCCTGCGGCCGCGGAGCCCGTGTTGTTGTAGTAGATCGTGAAGGTCACGAGATCCCCGGCCCGCGCCGAGTTCGGCGTCGCGGTCTTTACGACCGTAATCATCGGCCGGGACACCGTCGTGTTCGCGGAACCCTGGCTCTGGAGGAGCGGTCGGCGCAACTGATCCGTGTAGTCGAGCGTCACCGTGTTCCGAAGGACCTGGCCGTCGAGGGCCGCCGCGGTGACCTGGACCGTGATCGTCAGAGAGTTCGTCGTCGCAGGCATCACGTTCGTGAAGACCCAGCCGTACGTGGACCCTGAGACGGAAGCATACGGTACGCTCGACGACACGTACATCACGCCTGCAGGGACGGTGTCGTTCACCCAGACGAACTTCGCCATCCCCGTGTCCGTGTTGTTGTAATACACCGTGTACGTGATCATCTCCCCGGGCGCGGCGACCACTCGACTCGCGACCTTTGCGACCGCGATCGTCGGCCGGTGCCGGTCGTTGCCCCGACCCGGGGACGGCAAGAGCGAGATGTAGAAGTCCGCGACATTGTTGTCCGTATCCAAAGGTATCCCCGTGATTGGGTCCTTGAAACGGGACCACGACTGGCGATTCGCGACGCTCTGGGAGTACGTCGTCTCGTCGATGGACTGAATGCCCTGCCGGAGCAAGAGTCGAGTGTTCCCGTTCGGCAGCGAATTGGACGGCACGACGACCTGCAGATACTCGGACCCGGAGCCCCAGGCCCCAATGGTCACCGCCGCGAACGTGTAGATGACCGTCACTTTGTTCCCGCGGAGGATCGCGAGGGTCCAGCCGGACAGGGAAATCGGGGCCGCCGTGGGGTTCACGATCTCGACCCACTCCGGATTGGGCTGCGGGGAGACCTCGTTGATCAGAAGGTTGTTCGCGGCCTGGGCGCCAATCGGGAAGGGCACCACGGCCGCGTCGGGCAGGCCGACGTCGTAGCTGAGGCGCCAGTCCGACACGAAGAACACCACGCCGTATCCGGCACTGAGGTTCAGGAGGCTCGCGCTCGCAGCGAACTCCATGCGGTGAGCGTCCAGCCGCGCTTCGATCGGCCCGAGTTGCGCCCACGGGTTCGGGTTCCCGGGCGCGAACCCGTAAAGGCCGCTGGAGGCGATCGCCCCATTCCGCCCGACCACGGCGATGGCGTAGTCGAACCCGTACATGCGTCCTTCGGCCTCGGACCACAAGCCCGTGGCGGTAGAGTTGTCCGCGTCGATGTACGCGTAGACGACATCCACTCCTTCCTGGGGTCCGGGGACGATCGGGCAGATGTAACGCGACACGCTCCGGCCCGCATAGGGGGCGGGGTACCACGCGGGAATCGTCGTGTTGAGCCAGCAGTCCGGGCCGCCCGGGTGATCGAAGACCCCGTCGCCGTCGACGTCGCCAAGGGCCGCATCGTCCGTCGTGTTGTCGTTGTTGAAGTCCCGTTCGAGGCCGAACCGCAGGGCCTGTTCGATGCTGTCCGGGACGCTGTCGAGATCCGTATCAAACGCCGTCGTGGACGACCGCACACGCGTCGTCGGAATGTCCTCGCCCCCGAGCAGCCGGCCGTCAACACGGACGAACCCGGTGAGGTTCGCACCCAGGTCGATCGCCGTGGCGAGGAGGTCGACGTTCGCGTTGTACTGCAGCCCGCCGCTGCGGTTCGTCACGTCGCCCAGGAGGTCCGTCCCGTACATCCGACCGCGCCAATCGCCGAACGCGCCGTCCACGACGAGGCTCGAAGGCGCGGCGCCGAGGTACACGAGGCTCGTCTCCGGCGCACGGAAACTTGCGGACCCGTTCGAGGCAATCTCGCGGACCTCCAGTCCGAACGTGGATGCGGGAGTGACGTTCAGCCAGCGTCCCTCGATCCAGAAGACGCTCGGGCCCGAGAGGTCTTCGTTCACCGGCAGGCTGGCAATTGAGCCGTTCAACGACGCGATGGCAAGGAGGGCGTCGCCCGCGTCGAGAGCCCCGCTGCCGTCATCTCGGTAGAGAGAGAGCGTAGCGGGGTCCGCGGATGTGCCGAGTCGAGTGAGGTTCACGGCATCGATGTGCGCGGATCCTCCCATCGGGGCGAGGGCCACTCGGAGGATCGGAGCCGCAAAGCCCGCGAGGATATCGGGCGCGACCGTGGTCTGGGTGACGATGATCGTGGGCTTCGCGACCTGGATCACACCGTCCGCCGGGTCGCGGGCGCCGTCGGAATCCACCGCGTACACCAAGATGCGCGCGCGTGCGGGGTCCCCGCCAATCGTCGTCCGGAGCTCGATTTCCTGACCGTTGAACGCCGCGGCGGCCGAGCCGCCCGGCACGAACCGCCGCCAGTCGTTCGACCGCGGTCCGCTCGTGTTGTTGAATCGGAAGGAAGCGACGCCGCTCTGAATCGATGTGATGTCCTGCCACCCGTATGCTTCCGTCACAGAATCGGCTCCGAGATCGCCGATCAGATAACCGGTCGCCGGGTTCGCGTCCTCGTCGACGAACACGAACAGGCGGTCCGTCCCGTTCGCCCGCGCGCCCTGGAACAGGAGACCCTGCACTTGAGCGTTCACGAAGAGCTCCTGGTCCTGCGTGGCGACCTTGATCAAGACGAGGTTCACGCCCGGATTCTGAATCTGGTCCGTCGGGGAGTCGGAGTAGGCGCGCACGCCGACCCAGTCCGAGAAGTCCCCGTCGATCCGGATCACGGACGCCGGGATGCCGGGTGCAGGGGAGAGCATGCTCGCGAGGATCGGGACAATGAGCATGAGTGCGACCACGGCGGCGATCCCGACGACGGACCGCGACCAGTGGGGCTGCTCGGGGATCCGCGGAGGACCGTGGCGGCCGCGGCGGCCGTTCGTGAAACCGTTCCCGTTCACGAGACCGTTCGTCGCGCCGTGGCCGAACGTGAGCCCGTTCACGGCACCCGTGGTCAGCCCATTCACGCGGCCCTCCGCAAGTCCGTTCGTGCGTCCGTTGGTCCGTCCGTTCGTGCGACCATTCGTCCGTCCGTTGGTGCGACCGTTCGTCCGACCGTTCACGCGACCGTCTACGCGGCCGGCGGACGACGGACCGCGGACCGAGAGCCCCTGAGACTTCAGGCCGCTGACGGCCGCTTTCAGGGACTGGTCCTCGTCGCCCTCGAGGGCGTCTGCCCGCGCAAAGCAGGCCTTCGCTTCCTCCGTCCGTCCGATGCGTTCGAGGATCTCGCCCTTCGTGCGCCACGCGACGACCAACGTCGGGTCCGCATGGAGGAGCGCGTCGTAGTGCTCGAGTGCCTCGATGAGGCGTGGGTCGAAGGCCTTCGGCGCCGTGGTGGCCGCGGGTTGCCGCCAGCGAGGCGTTACCAAGGGGGCGTCCGCCGCGGTGCGAAGCAGGTTCTGGACTTCGAGACGGTACTGATCCGCCCGGGTTGGGTTCAGTTCCGCGGCCTTCGCCAGGGAGTCCGCGGCCTCTCCCAACCGCCCGAGTTTCTCGAGCAATCGGGCGCGGTTCGTCCATGCGCGCTCGAGGGTCGGGTCCGCCTCGAGGAGCCGATCGTAGTGATCGAGCTCCTCGCGGATCCGGTCTGGCTCGGAGAGCGGGATCGTCTCTGCGACGCGTCGCCAGCGGCTCAAGAAGTCCTTGACGACGCCCTTCCCATTCGCATGGCCGTTTGTGCCGGCCTCCGGGGCCAAGAGGCTCGTGCCGCAAATCGCGCACTCCGTCTCATCGGAGAAGAGGTATGCCCCACACCGGGGGCAGAACGGGGAGGCTTCGTCCAGCGAGGCCTCGAGGCCCGGCAGCAAGGCAGCCTCTTCCTTCCCGTACTCCCGGCCGCAGACGGAGCAGCGGGTGTCGTCGCGGCCCATTGCCGCGCCGCACGTCATGCAGAGACGCGAGGGGTTTTCCTCCGAGAGGAAGTTTTCGATCTTCGCCGCGAATGCGGCCTCCTCGCTCGTCCCTTCGAACTCGACGCCGCAGAAGGGGCAGCTCCTCGCATCCGTCCCCGCGAAGGACCCGCACTCCGGACAGAGGAACAGGTGGCCCGACGCGTCGCGTCCCGAAGCGCTTCGGATCAGGCCCTCGAGGACGCCCAAGTCGGCCGACGTCAAGGCCTCGACGGACGCGAGCTCCGTGCGGGTGGCGGCCCGCAGGTGCTCATACGTCGGGAAACGGGCGGCGATCCGCTTCGCCTTGTCGGACCCGAGACCCGGGAGTGCGGCCAGCCACTGGAGGTAGCTCTCGTCCATTGACGGGAGCGCCGTCCCCCTGGGAGATAAAGGCCGTTATATCGTGCGTATCACGCCGACTATCCAAAACGTTAACACGTCTCGCTCAGGAGATGCCTTGCCACGCGGTGACGTACGGATCCAAGGGCAGGTCGAGCACGACCCGCTGCGGACCCACGCCGAACCGTACGAGCAACGCGGACTCGTTGCGCCGGAGGAGCTCCGGCGACAGGCCGTCGTCCGCGAGCCGGCGGAGCAGCGCGTCGCCGAAGGCCGCCGCGCGAGGCCGGTTCCCCTCGCGTTTCTTCGTCAGGCGGTCCGTCGGATAGAGCCGGCGGTATCGACCGTCCTCCACGAGATTCAAGAGGCCGTACTCAGAGAGCTCCTGCGCGATTTTACTCACACTCTGCCGGGTGAGATCGACATGTTGGGCGACCTCCTGATACGACGTACCTGGGGACGCGAACGTCGCGGCAAGCACCGCGGCCCGGCCCATCGCAGCGAGGGAGGCGAAGAGCACGGCGTCCTCGGGATCGATCAGCCCCGCGGGGAAGACGCGCGCGCCTTCAATCTGGACGTAGCCGTTCTCCAGGAGGTCCCACTCATGCCATCGCACGGTGGCTTGGGAATACGAAAGGTCGCGTGCGATCTCGCCAACGCGTGCGCACGGCCTCAGGCAAAGGTATCGGAACAGTTGCCGGCGTCGCGCGTTCGCAAGGCTCGGGCCTTCGATCGCGAGGTCCTCCCCGAGGCCCTCCTGTCGGACGGCCCGCGCGAGGGCTCGGCCGATGCCGGGAGCCATGTCAGGTCCCCTGGTACTCCTGGAGGATGAGCTCGAGCACCTGCTCGGGCTTCAGCGTGCGGAAGTCCTCGTCCGTCAGCCCGTCAAGGGACTTCTCGAGGTGGTCGCGCACGTTCTTGGGCATGGAACGGGTGAGGAGCATCTGGCGGAGCTGGGACGGACCCTTCGCGGTCGCAGGCCGCCGGCCGTCCACGCCCTCGAGGATGATTCCGAGGCCGCGGACGATCTGATACGGATGAGCCCCGGGGCTGTGTCGGCTGTTCCGGCACTTGACGATCTGCAGGAGCCGTGACGGGGCGGTGCCAGCGCTGTCGAATCGGAGATGGACGACACAATCCGCGAGGTACATCGGGATCACGGTCTCCGGCCCGGCGAGGTCCGCCAGACCGTGCTCCTCGAGCGTGCACAGGACGGTGCCGACCTTGCGGGTCTGCTTGAACATGTAGCCGATCAGGTCCCGCTGCTCATACAGGTCCTTCGTGGACCACAGGACGGGCGTGAGGGGATCGATCACGATTCGGGCGTTGCTGCCCTTCCAGTCTGCGACGAACGCGGGGAGCTCCTTGCGGATGAAGTTCGAAAACTCGCGACCTGACGCATCGATGAACACGAGGAGCTCGTCGTCCAAGTACTCGAGGATGTCGGACCATCCCATCTCGACGGCCTCGCGGATGATCTGTTCCTTGTTCTCGTCGAGAGAGACGAAGACGCCTTCTTGGCCTTCTTGCAGCCCCCGCCGGATGAACTGGGTCGCGAGGGTGGTCTTCCCAGCGCCCGAGCGGCCGATCACGACGGTCGTGCTGTTCTCGTTCACCCCGCCGTCCAAAAGCGGGTTGAGACCATAGATTCCGCTCCGAATCTTCCGCACGCGTTTTCATTCCGGAGGGGACGCTAATACGTGCCGACGTGAAAATCATGCCCGAGAGCCAACGGAGGGGACGGACGCCTCCACGCGGCGCAGGAAGGCATCGATCATCTTGCGGTCGATCCCGTATCCGAGGACGCCATCCTCCCGGTCAGCGAGTTTCCCGTCGCGGAAAAGGGCGAGCGTCGGGACGACGTCGACCGCGTAATCGTCCCATAGCGGGTTCTCGTAGTCATCGAGGTACACGGCCGCGAAGCGCCATGGCCGCGAGGCGGCGAGATCGTCGAAGTTCTTCCGGAACCGACGGCAGAAGGGACACCACGTGGCCCAGAACATCACGACGGTCGGTTCCTGCGCCTCGAGGACGTCCGTTCGGAAGGACGCGGGCGAGCGGGCCTCGATCACGTCCTGCATCGAGACGTCCCTCGACAATAAAGGTTGACCCGCGAAGATTCGCGCGTGCCGTACGCGGCGAGAGCAAAGGCATATACGCGGTCCTCCGGATACGGCCGGGCGCTCGTCATTCTCGTGAAGGGATGGAATGGCCTCGCCCGTCGTGTCGGAGGATATCCGCAGCTATTTCGCTGCCCTCGATCGGGAGGTCGAAGCGAGCTACGCGATCGCCCGGGCCGCCCGTGCGCGCGGGTTCGATCCGGAGACCGACGTGGAGATCCTGCTCACGGAGGATCTCGCGTCCCGCGTCGAGCGGCTGCTGACGGATTACGACGTGGAGGGCGTCGCGCGCCGGATTCGTGAGCTCGCGAAGCAGCACGACCGGGAAGAGCTCGCAATCCTCGTTGCGAAGGAGATGGCTGCACGGCCGGCGCCGAACAAGGAGAAGGCCGTCGAGCGGGCGGTCCGGGTGGGCCTGGCGATCCTGACGGAGGGCATCCTCGTGGCACCTCTCGAAGGCCTCGCGGGTGTGAAGGTCAAGAGGAACCGCGACGGATCGTCCTACGTCGACCTGTACTACGCGGGGCCGATCCGATCGGCCGGCGGGACGGGACAGGCGCTGAGCGTCCTCATCGCGGACGTCGTGCGGCGCGAGCTCGGGATCGGACGATACCTGCCCACGAAGGAAGAGGTCGAACGCTTCAAGGAAGAGATCCCGCTCTACAAACAGGTCCAGCACCTCCAGTACACCCCGACGGACGAGGAGATCGCCCTGATCGTCTCGAACTGCCCCGTCGGGATCAACGGGGAAGGGACGGAGGACGCGGAGATCAGTGGCTACCGGGACCTGCCACGGATCGAGACGAACCGAATCCGCGGGGGCGCGTGCCTCGTGATCGCGGACGGGATGTGCCTGAAGGCCCCGAAGATCCAGAAGCACGTGCGCAAGCTGCGGATCGATGGCTGGGAGTTCGTCGACGCGTACCTGGAGGAAAAGACGTCCGGCCCGGAGGAGACGAAAGAGGAATCCGGCGTCGAGCCCAGCGAGACGTTCATCCAGAACATCGTCGCGGGCCGGCCGGTCCTCTGCCACCCAAGCCGCGCGGGCGGGCTCCGGCTCCGGTACGGCCGGACGCGGGCCACGGGACTTGCCGCGCTCGCGCTCCACCCGGCCACGATGCACATCCTCGACGATTTCATCGCGATTGGGACACAAATCAAGACGGAGCGACCGGGCAAGGCGGGTGCAGTGACGTCGTGCGACCGAATCGAAGGACCGCTGGTCGTCCTCGACTCCGGCGACTTCGTCGAGATCCCAGATGCGGCAACGGCGAAGCGGCTCGCCCATCGTGTGCGGATCATCGCAGACCTCGGGGAGATCCTCGTCCCCTTCGGCGAATTCATGGAGAACAATCACGTCCTCATGCCCGGCGCCTTCGCGCTCGAGTGGTACGTGCTGCTCCTGAGGCAGAAGCTCGGCGAAGTCCCCGCCGACTGGGAGTCGCCGGATGCCGCGCGGGCCCTCGGATGGTCACGGGACCACGGCGTCCCGTTGCACCCTCGGTTCAACTTGTTCTTCCACGACATGACCGTGCTGGAGCTGCGGTCTCTTCGGAATCTCATCGCGGCCCACGGGAAAATCGTCGACGGCCGGTTGAGGCTCCCGGCGGACGAAGAGGCCCGCGAATGGCTCGTGCGGCTCGGGGCCCTCTACCGGGTCGACGGCCAAGAAGTCGTCTTGGAGCGTCACACGGAGGTCCTCCTGGCCACCCTCGGCATCGAGCCGGACGGAGGCCTTCTGCACCTCCGCGAAGTACCGGACACGGAGGATCCCTTAGCCTTCGTCACGGCCCTCGCGGGGTTCCCGGTGAAGGCCCGCGGCCCGACCAGGATCGGCGCGCGCATGGCCCGGCCGGAGAAGGCCGCGCCCCGGAAGATGCAGCCGGCACCGCACGCCCTCTTTCCGATTGGCCACGCGGGCGGCCCCCAACGTCTCCTTTTGGAAGCGGCCTCGAAAGACGCGATCGATGTGGAGGTCGGGCTGCGGATCTGCCAGTCGTGCGGGAAGCGGTGGTTCCTGCCTCGGTGCTCGTGCGGCGGGCACACGCTCCCGCGGAACGGTCCCTCGAAGCAGCGCGTGCCCCTCGCGGACGTCCTGCGTCGGGCCCTTGAGCGCATCGGCGAATCGCGGCCCGCGGAGATCAAGGCGGTCCAGGGAATGATCTCCCGCACGAAGACTCCGGAGCCGCTGGAGAAGGGGATCCTGCGGGCGAAGCACGAAATCTACGTGTTCAAGGATGGCACGACGCGGTACGACATGACGAATCTGCCCCTCAGCCATTTCACCCCGAAGGAAGCAGGCATCACCGTGGAGGCGGCCCGCCGCCTCGGATACACGAGGGACGTGCGCGGCCGGACCCTCGAGCGGGACGACCAGGTCATCGAGCTGCGTCCGCAGGACGTAATCGTCGCGCGGTCGTGCGGCGAGTACCTCGTCCGCGTCGCGGCGTTCGTCGACGATCTCCTCGAGAAGGCGTATGGGCTCGCGCGGCACTACCACGCAGAATCCCCGGAGGACCTCCTGGGCCGTCTCATCGTCACCTTGGCCCCGCACACGAGCGGGGGCGTCCTCGCCCGCATCATCGGCTTCACGCCCGCGCAGGCGTGCTTCGCGCACCCGTTCCTGATTGCCGCGCGACGCCGGAATTGCGATGGGGACGAGGACTCCGTGATCCTGCTCCTCGACAGCCTGCTGAACTTCTCGCGGTCCTTCCTGCCGGACAAGCGCGGCGGGCTGATGGACGCGCCCCTCGTCCTCTCCACCCGCATCGACCCGAACGAGATCGACAAGGAGGCGCACAACATCGACCTCTCGACGACGTATCCGCTCGCCCTGTACGAGGCCGCGGAGCGGTTCGCCCATCCGAGGGAGGTGGAACCCCAGGTTGACACGGTGGGCAAGCGAATCGGGAGCGTCCTGCAGTACGAAGGGTTCGGGTACACGGTCGACACCTCGGACATCGCCCAGGGCCCTCTGGCGTCCGCGTACGGAGAGGGTTCGATGCTCGAGAAGGTCGACAAGCAGCTCGCGCTCGCGCTACGCATCCGTGCGGTAGACCCGGACGATGTCGTCGCGCGGATCGTCGTCCACCATTTCCTCCCGGACCTGATCGGGAACTTAAAGGCGTTCTCGAGCCAGCAGGTGCGGTGCACGAAATGCGGTCAGAAGTACCGCCGGATCCCACTGCGAGGACGATGCCTCGAATGCGGCGGGAACCTTACGTTGACGGTCCACGAGAGCTCCGTGAAGAAGTACCTCGAGGTCTCCAAGAAGATTAGCCAGCAGTTCGAAGTGTCGAACTACCTGAGGCAGCGGCTCGACCTCATCGAGGAAGCGATCGCGTCCCTGTTCACGAGCGACAAGACACAGGATCTGAAGCTCGACGACTTCTTCTAGACGGACGTCGCCCGGGCGTGTTCCCGGCGTATCAGAAGGGCGCCCGCGGCGACGAGGAACGCGCCCAGGGCGAACGCGCCGACCACCATGAGCGGGTAGTTGGCGATCATGAGGTCGGCCAGGTCCGTCGGGATGGCCCCGGACTGGAGACCAAGGCTCGCCGGGCCGATGATGTACGGAACCAGCAGCACGAGGCCGAGGACCATGAACCCGACGCCGACCTTCGCGGACATCGGCGTGCGGAGTGTGTAGCGACAGCTCGGGCAGACCCAGACCGCGTCCTCCGGCAGCTCGGCGTAGCACTCCGGGCAGCGGCCTAGCATCGGCTCGGACAGAAAGGCCGCGGAGAAATACTTTGCGACGCCGGGCTCAGGTCTTGAGCCAAATCAGGTACAGCACGAGCAGCTGGAGCGCGAGCAACCCCATGATCCCCTTGAGCAAGGTCCGGATGAGCTCGATCTCTCTCGTAATCCGAACCAACGCTTCGTCCGTCATCCCGCCACCTAGGAAGCCGATGTGGCTCCGGGTCGACAAACCGCTTGCCCGTCGCAACCCCATCGAGCGCGCGATAAGCCTTTATTAGCCGGTCTCGGTTCGCGAGCAAGTGAGGAAGTCCACCGCCCTCGGCCTCGCCGCCGTCCTGTTCGGTTCCATCGTGGTCCGCCTCTCGCCCCTCTTGTCGTATGTGTACTGGGGGTCGGACACAGGCGAATATTTCTCGATCCTGAGGAGCCTCGGCCGCGCGGGCCACCTAGCTACGACGTACTACGGATGGGGCATCACGTATCCGTACTTCCCGGGCATGTTCTTCGTCCAGGGCGCCGCGGTCGGCGGCGGCGACGTGGACATCGCGACCGTCCTCAACCTCGTGATCCCGGTCCTCGGATCGCTCGCGGTCGTCCCGATGTTCCTCATCGCAATCCGGATCCACGGCGAGGAACTGCCGGCGCTGTTCGCCGCAGCGTTCCTCGCGGTAGCCCTCCCCCACGCGTATACGACCGCACACGCCGCACCGGCGACGCTCGGAAATCTCCTCGCCCTCTCCGGACTCCTGTTGTTCGTCCGAATGAGGTACGACCGCCGCGCAATTCTGCCTCTCGTCCTGGTGACCGGGGCGCTGATCGTGACCCACCATCTCTCCCTCTATTTCTTCGTCCTCATGGTCGTGGGCGCGATCGTCCTCCGAGGCCTCGCAAAGCCCTGGGGCGGCTCCTCCGGAGAATGGCGCGAGGTCGTGTACGCGGGCATCCTGATCGCCCTGACGTTCGGATACTGGTTCGGATATGCGGAGACGTTTCGGAACTCGATCCTCCCAGATGTCAACATCGAGCCCTGGTGGGCACTTCTCGTGGCCTTCCCGGTTCTGCTGATCCTGCTCGCCACGGCGGTCTACGCGAGGACGGCCATCGGATGGCGATACCGCCCGTCGGTCCCCGGCTTCCGCCATTCGGTTGCGACGTACGTAGCTGCCGCACTCGCGCTCGCCGTGATCGGCCTCGTCGCCGCGTTCGCGAGCGTCCCCGGGACGACGTTCGCGGTCCCACCCGCAAACCTCGCGTACTTCATCCCGCTTGTCCTGCTGCTCGCCTTTGCCGCGTCGGGCCGAAAGTTCCTCGACTTTGTGCGCGACGGGGTTGCGCCCAGCGCATGGTTCCTCGCCCTCCTGGGCTCCGCCGTGCTCGGGATCGCGGCCGCGCCGCGCGTCCTGATTCCGTATCGGCATGCGGAGTACCTGATGGTCCCTCTCGCGATCTTCGCGGGAGTCGGCTTCGTCCGCTTCCTCGATCAGGCCCCGGGCGGTCAACGGAAACCGTTCGTGTTCGCACTGGGCGCCGTCCTCCTCGTCGCGAACGCGGCCTTCGCGATACCGCCACCCGCGACCCTCGCAGGCTGGCGGGAGGGGACGGGACCGCTCGCAATCGACCCGGCGTACTGGGCGAGGGATCACGTAAGCGGGCTCGTCGCGACAGACCATCACGGCTCGACGACGGTCTTCGGGTTCGGCGGCGTGAACGCGACGTGGGACCGCGCGCGCACACCGTTCCTTCTCGGGCCCACAGGGGATCCTTTCGTCGGACTGAGCGACATCAACTCGCCGTCCGGGGTGAAGGACGCCACGTACGTGTGGATCGACCAGGACATGATCGCCGGCGTGCGGCTCACTCCGTGGGAGACGGCGGCGCCGATGGACCCCTCCGTGGTGGCGAAATTCCAGACATCGCCCTTCGTGAAGGTGTTCGACAACGGCTATGCCCAGTTGTACTGGATCGCCTGGGGCTGCTCCGTGACGGCGTGCTGAGCCGCTACCTTTTAGGCCACTCGACGGCATCCCGCGCGGTCCATGCGCGTCGCAGTCCTCCATGACCATCTGAGGTTCATTGGAGGCGGAGAACGGGTCGTCCTCACCCTGGCGCGCGCGCTCGACGCGGATCTCTACGTGACGGACCTGGACGCAGCTCTCCCGCAACGGGCGGGCATGGCCGAGGTCCGCGTAACGGAAATCGCACGGGTTCCGACGAAACCGCCGCTCCGACAGGACCGCCAGGCGAAAGCGTTCGGCGACCTCGAGCTACCCGCGTACGATGCGTACGTATTGTCCGGGAACTGGGCCGTCTTCGCGGCCCCGCGGCTGCGGCCGAACCTGTGGTACTGCCACACGCCGGTCCGCGTGTTCTACGACCTCCGAGAGGCGTTCCTCGGGTCCCTGCCACCGCTGAGTCGATGGGCTGCCAGGCGATGGATCGAGCGAAGGCGGCCGCAGTACGAGGAGGCCGTCACGGCCGTCGAACGGATTGTCGCGAACAGCCGCAACGTTGCGAGCCGCATCGAACGATACCTCGAACGGACAGCGGACGTCGTGTATCCGCCCGTCGACACGGCCCGCTACCGATTCCGGAAGGTCGGAGACACATGGCTCGCGGTGACACGACTCTCGCACGAGAAACGACTCGATCTCCTGGTCGATGTGTTTCGACGGCTTCCGGAGGAGCGCATCGTCGTCGTGGGAGGGCCGCAAATGGGCGCGGATCCGGATCGGTTCATCCGTTCCTTGCGTCCTCCAGACAACGTCGAATTCCGTGGGGAGATCCCGGAGCCCGAGCTCCTCGAACTCTACGCGACCTGCCGGGGACTCGTGGCCACATCAATGGATGAGGACTTCGGCCTCACGCCGGTCGAAGCGATGGCCTCAGGGAAGGTAGTGATTGCGACGGACGAAGGCGGCTATCGCGAGACCGTGATACCCGGGACGACGGGGTGGCTCGTACCCGCGACGCCGGATGCCTTCGCGCGACGAGTCTCTGGAGCCTCCACCGAGGAGCTCGAGGCCATGAGGCCGGCATGCGAGAGACGAGCGCGCGACTTCGACTCCTCCGTCTTCGTTTCCCAGATGCGACGCATTTTAGGGCACCGCATCGAGAGCGGTTTTGAGTGAGCTCTCGATATCCGGATGCAAGCTCACGGTCGGCTGTCCCCGGCCGGTTCAGTCCGAATCTCCTTTCGTGCAGGAGAGAAGGATTTCTTCGCCCGCATCCGGGCGTACGCGGACGAGAACGCTCTCGAAGGCGCGAAACCACCGGTCGCGGGCCGTCGCCTTCATCGCGATGTCGCCAAGCCTGAACCTCCCTGTCTCACGGATGGCGACGCTGCCGTCGTAGACCAGATGGCCCCCTCCCGTCGTTCGTGATGAGGTCACTCGGAGACCCGCTTTCTCCGCGCACGCAGCCAGGTTCGCAGATGTGAAGAGATGCAAGTGCCGTGGAGGATCCAAGTGAAACCAAGCAGGGCCAAACTTTCGGTGACCCCAGCTCCCCGCGTTCGGGGTCATGATAAGCAGGACCCCGCCCTTCCTTAGGATTCGGCGGGCAATTGAGAGGACCCGTACCGGATCGATGACATGCTCGATCACATGGCTCATCGTGATGACGTCAAAAGCATCGTCGGGGAAAACCGCGTCCTCGATAGGGCGCTCCACGACGTCCAGACCCCGTCGTCGAGCAAGGTTCGCGCCAACGGGATCGGGCTCGAGCCCCTGGACCGCCCAGCCGAGGTCTCGCATGAGTTCGAGGTACCAGCCGTTTCCGCACCCGATGTCCACCAAGAGTCCGCGCGGGGGGCCCTCAATCGAGCGGATGGCCCGCTTGCACTCGTCCCATAGGGGCGGAACGAAGCGCAGGGTCCGGCCGAACCATCGCTCCATCGCATTCCGAGCGAGACCTCGGTATCCAAGGGCCGCGAGGACGCCCCGCGTGGCTACGGCCCAGAATGAGTCCCCCCGGAAGGGCAGAGGCGCGGTCGGGGCGTGAGTGAAGTACGAAGCGTACAGGCGACCGATGTCCTCCGGGATGGGCCTCGGGTCGAGCCAAAGATGGCGGCAGGCCATACACCGCCGGAAAGACCATGTGCCGGGAGCGTCCCAGTACCGGTCCCTGAAACCCGTGTACAGGACACGCCCCTCGCCGCCACACAACGGGCAGGCGGCCACGCCCTCCACCCGGATTCCGTCGTTGCTCTGCATCGCCTCATCCGGAACGGCGCCTGGATACAAGGATTCCACTGACCGTGACCAGGGCAAGAACGTCGAATTCTAGCCGACAATGAGCGGCTGGCCCTTCGGTCGCGGTTGGTTCGCAGTCTCGATCGAAATGTGTCTGCTGATAAGACGGTTGACAATTCTCTTCGGGGTCCTGCGGGGCTCCCGTCAGATTCTAATCGCGCAGATGCGTACCGCCCCGGGAATGAACGCGCGGACGTGGGTCGTGGTCCTCAACTGGAACGGCCGGGCGTTCCTCGGCGCCTGCTTGCAATCTTTGCTCCAGCAGACTTACCCTGACTACAGAGTGATGCTCGTGGACAACGGGAGCACGGATGGATCGCGCGACCTCATCCGGGATGAATTCCCGGAGATCCGGCTCGTCCCGCTTCCCGAGAACCGTCATTTCGCGAAGGGGAGCAACGCGGGGCTCCGCGAGGCTCTCCGCGACCCGGAGTGCGCCTACGTCGCCACGCTCAACAACGACACCCGCGTCGACCCGGAATGGTTGGCCCAGCTCGTTAGACACGCGACTCCCGATGTGGGAATGGTCGCCACGAAACTCCTCTTCATGGACCGGCCGCACGTGATCAACTCAACGGGCCTGGCCATCGCGCCCGACGGCAGCGGGATGGATCGAGGATGGAATCAGCGGGACGAAGGCCAGTACGAGGAATCCTACGACGTCTTTGGTGCTTCCGCGGGGGCCGCGCTCTACCGTAGGGAGGCCCTCGATTCGGTGGGCATCTTCGATGAGGACTTCCTCGCATACTACGAGGACCTCGACCTGGCTTGGAGAATCCGCCTCCGGGGATGGCAGGCGCGATTCGCGCCCCGGTCGATCGTCTATCACAAATTCGCCGCCTCGTTCGGACGGGGCTCCTTCCTCAAGACGTATCTATGTGAACGCAACCGCATTTGGAACCTCCTCCAGAACTACCCATGGCGGTATGTGGCCGTCGGGCTTCCGTGGAACTCGGCCCGGCTCCTCGCGGGGCCCCTCCCCTGGCACCACACGCGAGGGTCCGAGAGTGAAGGAGAGGCCCAGGTCTCGGACACCGCGAAGGCGATCGCGCAAGGCCGGCTCGATGCGTATGCGGGCGTACGACGTGCCCTCGCGAAACGGCGACGGCGAGGGGCGGCTCAGGTGGACGCAGGGACGGTCGGCCGATGGCTCCGCCGGTACGGGGTCTCCTTCAGGGAAACGGTCCGCGCATGATCCGAAATGGCTCCACGATCACGGCTACGACGACCCCATGCGGACTGCCCCGCGCGCACGCGCGCACCATGTCGACGAATAGAATTCGCTGAGGAGGCGGAACGAGCTCCATGCGAGTTGCGATCTTCTACGACTACCTCCAGACGATCGGGGGCGGGGAACGCGTCGCGCTGACGCTTGCGAAGCACCTCGACGCGGACATCATCACAACAGGCTTCGACGAGCGTCTGCCGGAGCGGGCTGGGTTCGCGGGGGTCCGAGTGATCTCCCTCGGACATATCCCGCTTAAACCGCCCCTGAAGCAGATCCGCTCCTCGTGGAAGTTCGCACGCGCCTTCTTCGACGACTACGACTTCCATTTCCTCATCGGAAACTGGGCTCACTACGCCTCGCGCCGGCACCACCCGAACGTCTACTACTGCCTCACACCCACACGGACCTTCTACGACCAGAGGCGCGCTGTGCTCTCCCGCCTGCCCGTCCCGAGCCGATGGGTCGCGCGGTCCTGGTCTTGGGCTCATGCACGGTTCGAACGGAGATCGGTGCGCGAGTGCGACGACATCGTCGCGATTAGCGAGACCGTCCGCGAGCGAGTGCGAAGGTACTACGGTCGCGAGGCGAGGGTAATCTATCCGCCTGTCGCGACCTCACGCCACCGGTTCAAGGAGGTCGGCGACTTTTGGCTCTCCGTGAGCCGACTATATCCGGAGAAGCGAATCGACCTTCAGCTTGACATCTTCCGGCGGCTGCCGCGGGAACGGCTCGTGCTTGCGGGCGGGCACTCCGCGGGCGACCTGGCAGAACGCTACGTCGCGCGCCTGAAACCCCCGCCGAACGTAACCCTTCTCGGGGAGATTTCCGAGGAATCTCTCGTGGACCTCTATGCACACTGCCGAGGCTTCCTGACGACTGCGGTGGACGAGGATTTCGGGATCACACCGGTGGAGGCGATGGCCGCGGGCAAGTGCGTACTCGCTACGGATGAAGGCGGGTATCGTGAGACCGTCTTGCATGGGAAGACCGGTTTCTTGCTTCCGCCCGACCCCGAAGCGTTCGTCGAGAGGATCCGTGGACTCGACGAGTCCACGTTGCTCTCGATGAAAGAGGCTTGTGTTGCCCGTGCGCAAGAATTCGACGAATCCGTGTTCCTTGGTAAGATGCAGAGCCTCTGCAAGTAGTCGATACCGTTAAACAGCGGGGTACGACTTCCCTCACGCCATGACGAAATCCGCTCTCGTAACGGGCGCCACGGGGCAGGACGGCTCGTATCTGATGGAACTGCTGCTCAACAAGGGCTACGAGGTCCACGGACTTGTTCGCAGGCTCAGCGTTCCAAATCTCGGGAACATCCAGCATCTCGTGGATCGCGTGACTCTCATCGACGGAGACCTCATCGATCAGTCGTCTCTCAACTCGGCCGTGAAGGACTCTGAGCCAGACGAGATCTACAGCCTCGCGGCCCAGTCGTTCGTCGGCACTTCCTTCGTCCAGCCGGTCCTCACGGGAGAGATCACCGGGCTCGGGGTGCTGCGCCTCCTCGAAGCGGTGAGAGCCTACGCACCAGACGCCCGGGTCTATCAGGCCTCGTCCAGCGAGATGTTCGGCCAAGTGGATCGCGAGCCGCAGGACGAGAACACACCCTTCCACCCACGCAGTCCTTACGGGGTGGCGAAGGTCTACGCATACTGGGCCTGCGTGAACTACCGGGAAGCCCACGGAATTTTCATCTCAAATGGCATATTGTTCAACCACGAGAGCCCAAGGCGCGGCCTCGAGTTCCTCACGCGCAAAGTCAGCCAAGGCGTCGCTCGCATCCATCACGGCCTCGCGAAGACGATTAGCCTCGGCAATATCGACGCGAAGCGGGACTGGGGCTACGCTCCGGAGTATGTGGACCTGATGTGGCGTGTCCTCAAACACAAGGAACCCGACGATTTCGTCGGCGCCACAGGTGAAGCCCACTCCGTGCGGGAGTTCGTGGAGGAGGCTTTCCGGGTCGCTGGAATTTCCGACTGGGAGAAGCACGTCACGATCGACGAGAAGAACTACCGGCCATCCGAGGTCTACAATCTGCGCGGCGATCCGACCAAGGCGAAGCGCATCCTCGGATGGGAAGCGAAGACGCGTTTCAAAGACCTCGTGAAGATCATGGTCGAGGCGGACATCAAGCACCTCGAGGGGCCCCACCGCGCGCGGTAATCGCTACGGCCGCGGCGGCGTCTGGAAGCAGGCCGTGCAGTTGGGATCGATGTCCCCCTGGGTCTTGTGGTACTCGCAGAAGCGGGCCGTGAGCATGACGCCCGAACAGAACTCGTTCACCTGCGCGATCTGCTCGGACAGAGTCATGCCACGGTGGATCCGTTCCGCGAGCTGCACGACGAACGGCTTGATCTCCGGGAACAGGCGAAGCATCTCCTGGTCCACGCCGCGGCTCTGCGTGTTGTAGTGGCTCACGGCCGCCTGGGTAACCCCCATCGCGCGGGCGACGTCGACCTGCTTCTTCTTGTAGGTACGGAGCAGCTCACGGGCCAGCCGAGCCCGAATCGTCGGCAGCAACTTCGCTACCACGAGTTCTTGAGGTTGAAGCATCGGAAAGGCCCGTTTCCCGCTACGGCGTGGAATACAGTATAACACGGTATTTAACCGTGACGACTTCCTCCAATCCGGTCATTTGTCGCATTTGCGAACGGGTGCACTTCCAGGGAGAAAATGCTCCGTGCGCGAGGGCGTCTCAGCTCAGTCGCAACCGGTGCAACATCGAGGGCTCTCCCAGTAGTCAAGCCCGAGCCGGACGAGCGTCTCATCCGTCGAGGTGATCGCGTACGCGTCGTCACGCTGCGTGCGTGAGGCCGTAAGCACCTGCTGGCCGTCCACGACGAGGAGAACGCAGGCGCAAACGATCGACCGAATCTCCGCCGCCTTCGCGAGGTCCGGGTCGAGGGGGATGTCGGGCGCCGCGAGCTTGACACGCACCCGTCGCCGTGCGGCCCTCGCGAGGTCCTTTTCGATCCGACGGAGGAAGACCTCATCCGATACGAGGACGAGGACTTCCCGTCGGGAAGAGGCGATGAGGGCTTGAGCCCGGGCGACGATGTTCGGGAGCCCCTTGACGATATACGCGATGTCCGTGGCCGCCGTCGTCGCGGCGGCGCGGAGCGGCTCGAGCAGCGATCCGACGCGGATCGCCGCCGCCCGTCGCTGTTCGAACTCGGCTTCGATCATCCTGGTGAGTCGGGTCTCTACCTCCCGGGATGGCACGACCCGAAAGGTCTTCGGCTTGCCTTCCTGCACCTCCACGAGACCCTTCTCGGCGAGCTCGTCGAGAGCGTAGTAGATCTTCGAATCCGGGATGCCCGTCTTGCGGACGAGGTCGGCCGCCGTTGCGGTCCGCATGCGGACGAGGGCGCAGAACGCCTCCGTCGCTTGTCCCCTCAGACCGAGTTCGCGTAGGGTGCTCCCGATGCGTTCCATCGAAGGACCGAGCGCTTCGGCGAGAAGGACGTTCGAGCGGGTATTCACTTCCTTCATCTTCGGAGAGGAAGAAAGAGAGGATATTTGAACTTGTCTACTACTCTGCCGTAGTAGATATCATGAAGACCGCTCCGGAAGACCAATGGGAACGGGTTCGGACCCGCTACGCAATGACCGCCGAACTCGGAGGGTGTTGTTCGGAAGGAACCTACTGCCCTTCGGGATACTCCGCCGAAGACCTCGCGGGGATTCCGAGCGAGGCGGTGCTCGGACTGGGGAGCGGGAATCCCGTCCGATTCGCGGAGATTCAGCCCGAGGAGACGGTCGTCGACCTGGGCAGCGGAGCGGGCATCGACGTCTTCCTGGCGGCACAGAAGGTCGGCCCGCAAGGTCGCGCGATCGGCGTGGACATGACGCCCGAGATGATTGCTCGAGCCCGGCGAGCGGCTGCTCGGACCCAGCGCACCAACGTCGAGTTCCGCCTCGGACGAATTGAGGACCTGCCGTTGGCCAGTGACAGCGTCGACGTCGTGCTCAGCAACTGCGTGATCAATCTGAGTCCCGACAAGGCGGCGGTGTTCCGGGAGGCCTTCCGAGTGCTTCGCCCCCGCGGCCGACTCGTGATCTCAGACATCGTCCAGGAGCGGGAGCTCCTGCTAGCCGAGGATGACTGCAATTGCGTCGCCACGGCAATGCGCCGCGATGTCTACATGGAAGCGATCCGAACGGCCGGCTTCCGAGAGCTCGAGATTCGGGCTGATTCGCCTTGGAAGACGGGCCCTTCGGGCATCGAGGCGTCTGCCATCACGATCGTTACAAGGAAACCATCGAAGGAGGTGAACCTGTGATTCCAGCGGCGCTGATCGAGAGCGCGAGCAGGCTGACGCCCCGAGACGGGTGCTGCAATGTCTCGCCGTGCTGCGTAGAATACTGTCGAATGGAATGCCGAACTCGGTGACGCGACGAGAAGCTCGCGGACGTCAGCGGACGCGGCCACTCGAGCGACGGCATGAGCACAGGCGCGAGGTTTCACCCGAGGATCCGAGGACAAGCCACCAGGGAGAATTGAACTCCCGACCTGCCGCTTACAAGGCGGCTGCTCTACCGACTGAGCTATGGTGGCGCGGCGAGTCCATCGCCACCTCCTGTAAAAGCGTTTCCGCGCGCCCTGCCGCAGGAATGCGCGCGCGAGACTTGCAAACTCTCAATTCTGGAAACCAGGGAAAAGCCTTTATTCCGCTAACCCGGCGTGCATAGGCCGCGTGAGCGCCCTTCCCTGTCCAAACTGCGGTAGCGAGCTCGCTTTCCTCGAGCAGTATCGCCGCCACTATTGCCACATGTGCGGACGTTATGCGCCGGAGGGATACGGGGATCGGGGAACCCGCACGTGTCCGAACTGCGGAGGAATCCTCAGCTTCGTGACCCAGTATGATAGAGACTACTGCTATCGCTGCAACACGTATCCCCCGGTCGACGTTTCAGAACCCAAAGTGGAGTCCTCGGCGCCAGCCGGGGAGGGGACGTCTACCGTCGTGGTGGTAGAAAAGGCACCTCTTGCAGAGGAAAAGGTCCAGACCGTCGAAATGGCCCCGAGAGCCGAGGTCGGAGAGGAACCCGAGGAGGAAGTCCTCGAGGAAGAGCCGGAGACGCCAATCGAGAAACCGCACCTCGTCCGTGCGGAAATCCACGACGCGAGGAAGCCGCGTCTCCTGGACCTATGCAAAGCGTACGATCTCGATCCCACCGGGACGAAGGAGCAACTCCGCGAACGTCTCCTGAGCTATCTTGATGAGGTCGAAGCCGAGGCCGCGCGGAAGACGGAACCGGAACACGCGCCGGCGGGACGTTCTGAGCCGGAGGCGGAGGCAACTGACCCCGCTCCCGGACCCGCGCCGGTAGTCGCGTTCGAGGCGCATGAGGAAGCCGTCGAAGAGGAGCCGATTCAGGAGGAGCCCGCACGCATCGCCGCCCCCATCGCGGAATCGAAGGCACTCCAGGAACGGGAGGTTCTCGGAACGCGCGAGGAGTCCGGCGAATCGCCTCAGGTGCCGATCCGAGTCGAGCCCGTCGCAGCGGTTGAACCGCCGGTGGCCCGCGAGGCCCCAAGAGTGGAACATCCTTGCCCGACGTGTGGCCGCGAACTGACCTTCGTCACACAGTACGAGCGATGGTACTGCTTCCACTGCCGCGCGTACGCCCCGGCGGTGAAATCGAAGAACGCTTGCCCAAACTGCGGCGAGACACTCCGGTGGATCCAGCAGTACGAGCGATGGTGGTGCGACTCTTGTCGACGCTACGCCCCCGCGGACCTCCCGAAGCCCCAGGCCGCCACCGCGGCGACCGACGCGGACGAAATACACGCGGTCCAGTCTCTGCCTCAAGCAACCCCCGCAGGTCACCGGCATCGGAACCCGGGCAGCGGGATCGGACTTGTCGGTTTCGGCCTCGTCCTGTTCGTCGTCTACGAGGTCCTCGTAGACGTGCCCGCGATCCTCTCGATCAACACCGGGATCGCCGTGACGAACGACCTGGCGTTCGCCCTCCGATTCTTCGCATTCGCGTTCGTGGCGGCGGGCGCGATGATCGGACTCACCGCCGTAAGGGACCGCCACTGAGCCAAAGCTTTTTCCGGGGTCGGGCATTCGACGCAGATCGATGCGACTCCAGCAGCTCGTGAAAGATGAACGCAGGCCCCGCGAGTTCGACCCGCGGGAGTACATCTCCACATGGACAGAGAAGGACCTCCTCCGCGGGAAGGTCGTCGACGCGTGGGTGATCATCTTCCGCACCCGCGGCTGCTATTGGGCCCGGGCGAGCGGTTGCTCCATGTGCGGCTACGTGAACGACGTGGCGCAGGAGGTCTCCGACGCGGACATCCTCCACCAGCTCGATGTCGTCCTGAAGAAGTACGCGGACCAGCCCGTGGTCAAGGTGTACACGTCGGGGAACTTCTTCGATGACCACGAAGTCAGCCGGGCGGTCCGCGAGCGGGTCCTCACGGCACTCGGGGAGAGGTGCGACAAGGTGATCGTGGAGACCCTCGCTCACCTCCTCCGGCGGGAGCAGCTGGAACACGCGCTCACGTTCGTCGACGACCTGGAGATCGCCCTCGGCCTCGAGTCGACGAACGACCGCGTCCTTCGACATGCAGTGAACAAGGTGTGGGGACTCAAGGAGCACGCCCGTGCCGCGTCCATCGCCCGCGAAGTCGGCGCGACCGTGAAGACGTATCTCCTCGTGAAGCCGCCGTTCCTGACGGAGCGAGAGGCGATCGAGGACGCGGTCCGATCCGGCCACGAGGCGGACCCGCACAGCGACACGATCTCCTTCAATCCGGTCAACGTCCAGAGCCGGACAATCGTGGACCGCCTCTTCCGCCGCGGCGAATACCGCCCGCCATGGCTCTGGTCCGTGGTCGAGGTCCTCGAGCGGACGCGGGACCTGGAGGCCCACGTGAAGAGCCATCCCACCGCGGGCGGCATGGCCCGCGGGGCCCACAACTGCGGGACCTGTGACCGCAAGGTCATCGACGCAATCGAGGAGTTCTCTCTTGGCCTCCGGCGGGGGTTCGACGATCTCGCGTGCGAGTGCAAGGACGTATGGCAGTCCTACACGGACGCGCAGGAGTTCATGCTGACCCCATCAGACCCGTTCTGGATTCTTGAGGCGTAACGTTCATACGAGCCGCGAAGTTCCGGAAGTCTGGTCACGATGCGGGACTACGAGCTGAAGCGGGGTATCGCGAAAGTCCTCGAGGGCGATGGACTCCGGAAGATCGCGTCGGACATCTTCGGCGCGGCCACGACGGATGGAGGCAAGATCGTCGTCTCCTTCGGGGCGCTCGAGCGGATGGTTGTGTGGAGCGACGGGAAGAGGCTCTTCGTGGAGACCGAGATGAAACCCGGCGTGCCGGATGACGTCGCGACGAATACGATCAAGGCGTACAACCAGTTTCTCGAGAAGGCCACGGGGTACACGGCCAAGGAGCGGAGCAAACGCGCGCAGAAAGCCGCGAAAGCAGGTCCCGTTTGATCCGCAATCAAAAGGTTTTTTATCCATGACCTCGTAAGGTTCAGCACATTCGAAACGAAGGGCCCACCCGACGGGATGCCCCTCCGTGGTATTCGGGGAGGGGTGGAGTCCGCGAGGACCCCGCGGGGCCGTGTTGACCAAGGATGACTTGGCGCCGGCCCAGAACTGCATCCCGGCGGCCGTCCTTCGGGACTTGGACAATGCGAAGACTCGAGTGGGAGGCTCCCATCGAGGGTGTCAATCCGGTCACCCGTCCACCCGAATTAGCGGATACGCCGGCTCCCGACGTGATCGCGCCGAGACGGTCCCAGGCTCGGAAAGGGGCGAAGTCCGCGAGGCCTAAGAAAGGGCCGCGGTTCGCCGTGCTAGGCGCGGGACATGGGGGGCTCGCGATGGCCGGGCATCTCGCGGCGATGGGGTTCCGGGTGAACCTCTGGAACCGAAGCGCGGATCGGGTCGAACACCTCCGCCGGCGCGGGGCGATCGAACTCGAGGGCGTCGTCACCGGGGAGGGCCGCCTCGAGATCGCGACGACGGACATCAAGGAGGCCGTCGCGGACGTCGACGTGATCATGGTCGTCGTCCCGGCGTACGCGCACCGGGAGGTCGCGGCGATTCTTGCCGACGTCGTGCACGACGGCCAAGCCGTGGTCCTGAATCCCGGGCGGACTGGTGGCGCGCTCGAGGTCCACAACGTGTTCAAGGAGAAGGGGGTGACCGCGGACGTGACGCTCGCGGAGGCCCAGACGTTCCTCTATATCTCGCGGCACATCGAGCCGACGAGCGCCCACATCTTCGACGTGAAGAACGAAGTGCCCGTGGCCGCGCTACCGAGTTACAAGACCGCCGAGGTCCTCAAGATCCTCCGAACCGCGTACCCGCAGTTCGTCGCGGGGGACAACGTCCTGAAGACGGGGCTCGACAACATCGGGGCGATCTTCCACCCGGGCGTCATGATCCTGAACGCGGGGCGGATCGAGTCCACGCACGGGGATTTCGAGTACTACCTGGACGGCATCACGCCATCCGTGGCGGCGATCCTGGAGGCGATGGACCGGGAGCGTGTGGCGGTCGCGGAGGCCCTCGGGATCCACGCGCACACGACCCGGGAGTGGCTCTACCTCGCGTACAACTCACCCGGGCGCGATCTCTACCAGGCCGTCCAGTCGACGCCGGGGTACAAGGGCGTCACGGCGCCCGCCCATCTGAACCATCGATACATCCTCGAGGACGTCCCGATGAGCCTCGTGCCCATGGCGTCGATTGGCGAGATGCTCGGCGTGCAGGTGCCGACGATCCGAACGATGATCCACCTGGCGTCCACAATCCATGGGCGGGATTTCTGGAAGGAAGGGCGGACCGTGGACCGCCTCGGGATCAAGGGGATGAGCGTCAAGGACATCCGACTCATGGTCGCCGGCGGCACGGGAGGCACGCCATGAAGGTCCTCGGAGCGTCGATCGGGAACTGCGTCCACACGGGAGGCATCGTGAACTTCCTCCGACTCGCGGAGGAGAACGGCTACCGGGCGACGTTCCTCGGACCCGCCGTGCCCGTGGAGCGCGTCGTCGACGCGATTCGAAAGGAGGATCCAGAGCTCGTGGCGATCTCGTATCGGTTGACGCCGGAGAACGCGCGAGCGATCCTCAAAGAGTTCAGGGCGGCCATTGAAACGGGGGGTCTAAAGGAGCGACGATTCGTCTTCGGCGGCACGCCACCGTGCGCGGCCGAGGCATCGAAGATCGGTCTGTTCGATGCGGTCTTCGACGGCAGCCAGCCCGCGCCAGAAATCGTCGCCTGGCTAAGGGGCGAGGCAGCTGCCCAGGGGCAGGAGGCGTACGCGCACACGCTCCTCGAGCGAGTCGAGCGCACGTATCCCGTGCCTCTCATCCGCCACCACTTCGGAATGCCGAACCTCGATGAGACGGTACGCGGCGCGCGCGAGATCGCGGAGGCGCGCGTGATCGATGTCCTCTCGATTGCCCCGGACCAGAACGCCCAGGAGTTCTTTTTCTACCCGGAGCGGATGCGCGCGGACCTCGACGGCGCAGGCGGCGTCATGCTCCGTGCGCCGGCCGACCTCCGGGCAATCTACGATGCCACTCGGACCGGGAGCTTTCCGTTGATCCGCTGCTACAGCGGGACGAACGACCTCGTGAAGTGGGCCGCGATGCTGCGGGACACGATCAGGATCGCGTGGGGCGCGATCCCGCTGTTCTGGTACAGCCTTCTCGACGGCCGATCGAAACGGCCGCTCGATGCCTCGATCGCAGAGAACGTTGAGGCGATGGGCTGGTACGCCTCGCAGGGCATCCCGGTCGAGGTGAACGAGTCGCATCACTGGTCCCTCCGCGACGCGCCCGATGCGGTCGCTGTGACAGCGGCGTTCCTCGCCGCCTACAACGCGAAGAAGGCCGGCGTGAGGACCTACGTGGCCCAGTACATGTTCAACAACCCGCGGGGCACCTCCCCCGCGATGGACCTCGCGAAGATGTTCGCCAAGATCGAGCTCGTGGAAGGGCTCCAGGACGATTCCTTCCAGACGCTCCGCGAAGCGCGCTCCGGGCTCAACAGCCTCCCTCTGGACATGGACCAAGCGAAGGGGCACCTGGGGTCGTCGATCCATACGATGATGGCGATCAGGCCTCACATCGTCCATGTGGTCGGATACTCCGAGGCGAACTACCACACGGGCCCAAAGGAGCTGATCGAGTCGTGCAAGATCGCACGAGGCGCGATCAGGAATGCCCTCCTCGGCCTCGCGGACCCGATGACGGACGAGGTCGTCAAAACCCGGAAGGCGGAGCTCCTGGACGAGACGCAGTACCTGCTGGAGCGAATCCGAGAGATCGCGGCGAAGGACGTCGAGGACCCGTGGGCGGATCCCCCGACGCTCGCGCAGGCGGTGAAGAGGGGGATCCTCGATGCGCCCCATTTGCTCGGGAACCCGGTCGCCTGTGGGAAGACAATCACGCGGACGGTCGACGGCGCCTCCCGCGCGGTCGATCCCGCGACCGGGGAGCCGATGACGGAACGGCAGCGGGTGAAATGGCTCGGGGTCGCATGAATGTGCGGCATCGCAGGCATGGTAGGCAGTGCAGACAAAATCCTCCTGCAGCGGATGCTCGACGCCCTGCGGCACCGTGGGCCCGATGACTGCGGGCTCTTCGTCGACGATCGCGTGGCCATCGGACAGGTCCGACTCAGCATCATCGATGTGGAAGGGGGCCATCAGCCGATCCAGGATGAGGAGGGCCGGGGCTGTATCGTAGCGAACGGGGAGATCTACAACCACCGGCTCCTCGCGAAACATCTCTCCCGCCACACATTTCGAACGCGATCGGACACGGAAGTCGCCCTCCACCTGCATCAGGACATCGGCCCGGAGATGGCCCTCCGCCTCGACGGGATGTTCGCCCTCGCAATATGGGACGGCGAGGCGATCACCCTCGCGCGCGACCCGATGGGGATCAAGCCCCTCTACTACGCAATCGAGGACGGCGTGCTGTACTTCGCCTCGGAAATCAAGGCCCTGCTCCCGGTGACCCGCCAAATCCGGGAATTCCCGAGCGGCCACTGGTTCCGACCGGATCAGGGATTCCAATCGTTCGCGGAGTGGTCTGCGGAGGTCCGCCGCGAGTGGACTCTCGAGGACGCCATCGCAAGGCTGCGGGAACTCCTACCTCAGGCCGTGGAGAAACGGCTCATGGCCGACGTTCCTCTCGGGAGCTTCTGCTCGGGCGGGTTGGACAGCACGCTCGTCACGGCCCTCGCCGCACGCTCCCTCGACTCCTTCCACACCTTTTCGACGGGAATGGACGGCTCAGCAGACCTGGAGGGCGCGGAGCGGGCCGCGGAGTACATTGGCACGACGCACCACATCCGCGAATTCACGGAGGACGAGTTCCTCGACGTCCTGCCCGAGGTCGCGTGGCATCTCGAATCGTTCGATGCGGCGCTGTTCCGCAGCGCCGTGCCGACGTACTTCGTCTCCGAACTCGCGAGGACCTTCGTGAAGGTCGTCCTCACCGGGGAAGGGGCGGACGAGCTCTACGGAGGGTACGAGTACCTGAAGGACCTACATCCGGGAGCGGCCCTCCACCAGGAGCTCGTTCGGATCACACAGGCCTTGCACAACACGAATCTGCAGCGGACGGACCGGATGACGATGGCCCACGGCCTCGAGGGTCGCGTGCCGTACCTCGACTGGCCGCATGCGTCTTTCGCGCTTACCCTGCCACCCGCGTTCAAGGTGCTCGCGCCCGCACGGGTGGAGAAATGGATTCTCCGGGACACGTTCCGTGACCTCTTGCCGGCGGACGTCATGCGGCGAAGCAAGCAGAAGTTCGCGGAGGGCACGGGCTCGATGGACCTCCTCCGCCGGGAAGCGGATCGCCAGATTCCCGAGGCGGAATTCGAGCGGGAACGAGGCAAGGTCCCCTTTCCGATCCGCACGAAAGAGGAACTGTTCTGCTACCGGTTGTTCCAAGAACGATTCGACCTCCCTGCGGACGTCGTACAGGACCTCGTCGGGACGACCTCTGTCTACTAGGCATGTAGGGCGGCCACCGAGGACGACGTCGGCGCCGTTGTATCGAGCCGCGGCTTTCGCGTGGAAGGAAGACGAATGAAGATCGACCGCCTCTCCATCGACGAGGCCCCTATTGTGTTCGACTACGTGACCCGGCTCCTTGCGGAACTTGGCGAGGAACGGGAGGACCTCAGGGTCCTCGCGACGGACCAGGTCATCGGGGCGTGGCGGGACATGGAGGACCGGTTTCACGTCTTCGCGGCACGATCCGCGGCGAACGAGCTCTATGGGATCCTCACGCTCGTCCAGAGCTTTGCGATCTACGCGAACGGCCCGTACGGAATCATCAACGAAATGTACGTGCCCCCGGAACATCGGTCCCGGGGAGTCGGGTCGTGGCTCCTCGACGCGGCGAAGGACTTCGGCCGGGCGAAGGGCTGGAGCCGAATCGACGACACAACCCCCGAGGCGGAGCGGTGGGCACGCACCCGCCGCTTCTATGAGAAGGAAGGTTTCGTCTTCACAGGGCCGAAGCTGAAGTTCCTCCTGTAGGCCATGCGGCGCTACCGCTGGCGCTCGAAGGAAATGGAAAGGGGGTGCGGGCGGCCTCCGGCTTAGCCGAAGAGCGCACCCAGGCCCGCGGCCGCCTCTTCCTCCGTAACCTTCTCTTCTTCCTTCTTCTCTTCCTTCTTCTTGTCGTCCTTCTTTTCGGCGGCAGGCGCGGCCACGGGCGCGGCGGCGGGCACCGCGACGGCGCTCGCGAGGGCCTCATCGATGTTCACGCCTTCCAGCGCGGCGGTCAGGGCCTTCACGCGGGTGTCGTCGACCTTCACCCCAGCGGCCGTAAGGACCTTCTTCAGGCTCTCCTCATTGACCGGCTTGCCGGCCGCGTGCAGGACCAGCGCCCCATACACATATTCCATCGTTCGTCACCTCCTCATACGTTCAATCATCCGAATAGTGCACCGAGACCGGCGGCTGCCTCCTCCTCGGAGGCGTCCTTCTTTTCGTCCTTCTTCTCCTCCGGCTTCTTGTCGTTCGCGCCCGAGAGCGGCGCGGCCGAGGACGTCAGTTTCCCCCTCAGGTCCTCGTCCAAGGCGTCGGGCGCTCGCGCGGCGACGGACAGCATCTGCGTGTACGCCTTCGCGAGGAGGAAGGTCACGGATTCCTTCGTGGGGAACTGGGATTCGATTGCGAGGCTCAAGGCCTGCCGGTGCGCCTTGCCCAGGAGGGGCCGGATTGTCCCCTTCGAAGGGTAGGCGGCCGCCATGGCGAGGCCAAGGCCCTGCCGGCCCGCGAGGGAGATTTGCGAGCGGACGAGTGCGTCGTCGATCGCGAGGGCGTCCCGACGGAACACGGTGCCGTTCTCGTACGCGCCCCGGAGATCGAGACCCACGATCAGCGGGAAAATCTCGAGGCGAGCGAGGCTCTGGGCGACCTCCCGCGGAATCCGTTCGCCCGCCTTCACGAGCAACTTGTCCTTCTTGATCACGACTTTGCCGCGCTCGATTGCGGCCGGGATGCCCGCCTTCTGGAGATCGCCGACGATCGGGCCGGGCTTGAAGGGGGTCTCCCCCTCCCGGACCCACAGGTCCTCAGGCGCGGCTTCGCCGCCGCGGGCCGGTGCGCGCGACTTCGTCGCCTCGAGTTCCCTGTACAGCCGGAACGGATTCACGTCCGCCATGATGACGGCCGTCTGGCCCTCGATGACTTCCGAAAGCTTCGCGAGATCGGGCTTCTCGCTGCTCGCCTGCTGAAGCGCCAGGCGGAGGAGGTTGTTCTTCGTAACCGTGATCGTTGCGCGCCCGGCGAGGTTCTTCCGGATCGCCTGGAACTGCGGCGCCGGGATGCCCTTGATGTTCGCAATTCCGATTACCTTGCTCGATGTGAACCGACGCGCGAGGTCCTCGACGATCTGTTTCTTGATCGGAGCGACGTGAGCCATTCCCATCCCTCACAGGTACCTCACGGCGGGGCCCATCGTCGTCTTGACGTAGGCCGACTGGATGTTGAACCGTCCGCGCTCGAGCTTGCCCATCACACGCCGCATGAGGGCGTCGAGGTTCTCGGCGATGTCCTCCGGCTGCATGTCCCGCGTGCCGATGGGGGCGTGGAACGTCCGTCGGTCGCGGCTCCGCACACGCACCGTGCTGCGCATCGAATTGATTAGGTTCGTCGGGTCCGCCGTCGGGGGAACCGGACGAGGCATCTTCCCTCGAGGGCCCAGCACGATGCCCAGGCGTTTCCCGATGACGGGCATCAGGGGCGCCTCCGCGACGAAGAAGTCGAACTGCTGAGCGAGGGCGCGGGCTTTCCGCTTGTCGCTCGCATACTCCTCGATCTCCTGCGGCTGGATGACGAGATCCGCCGCCCCGCGCGCCTTCAGGGCGAGCTCCCCGGACGCGAAGACGCAAATCCGGATCGCCTTGCCGCGTCCCTTCGGGAGGACGACCTCCTCGTCGACGCGGTTCTTGGGGACGGAAAGGTCGATGTCCCGTAGGTTCACAGAAACCTCGACGGACTCCTTGAACTCCCGAGGCTTTGCGGCCTCGAGGGCCTTCTTGATCGTCTCGATCGAGTGCTTGTCCGCCAAGGAGACACGCCTCCTGCAGTGCACGCGGCCACGAAGGCCTCCTGCAAGGGGAGGCGACGAAAGAGGGCACCCTTAATAAGGTTTTGCGGACCGATGCGGCCGCGAGGCGGCGTATCCATCGGCCCTGCCGAGCGACCTGGAATTATCAGTGCCGGGCTGATAAACTGGCCAAGGCTTTTGTAACGGCCCGCCATGGGCCCCTGCGTGCGGGAGGAGGACATCGGCCGGGCCCTGGAGACCCTTGGCCTCACGGGAAAGGAGGCGAGGGCCTACCTGAACCTCCTGCGGACCGGCACGTCGACGGCGCAGCAGGTGAGCCAGCTCCTCAGCGTCCAGTATCCCGCCGTGTATCGAATCCTCCAGTCCCTCCAGACGAAGGGATGGATTGAGGTCTCCCGCGAGCGACCGAACCGGTATCGGGCGCGGCCGCCGAGGATCGTGGCCGAGGACGCGCGGCAACAGAAAGGGGACGATCTCATCGCGGCCGCGGAGGTCGTCGGCGGCTTGAAGGAAGCGCCCGCCTCGAAGTCACGCGATGCAGACACGGATCTCTGGATCTACAAAGGCGCGGAAGGCGTCGGCCGGAAACTGCGAGAGGTCGTCCTGTCGAGCGGGGGGCAGATCCTCTGCGTGAGTCCGTTCCCCCTCGCGCCAGAGATCCTCCGTCTCCTCTTCGATGCGCTCGGCCGCTCGCGACACCTCGTGCGGATCGTGCTGAACGAGTCGAACCGAGAGGACATGGCCGAACTCGGAAGCCTCCTGCCGCGGAACATGCGCGTCCAGTTCCACTTCCCATCCCGTCCGCTGCCGAAGACGCGGCTCGCGCACACGTACGTGTTCCCGAGCGACCAGGAGGTCTTCATCCTGAATTCCTTCTACAGAGACGGAGAGCTCGTGGCAGACAAGCTCCAGGGCCTGTGGGTCGGGGACGCCGACTTCGTCCGCGTCCAGCTCGAGGCGATGCTCCTGGACCTGCGGGAGCGCGGTCCGCGAGAACGGAAGGCCGTCGGGAAGGCGCAGTAGGCGCGTCACCCGGCCAGCTGTCTGTCGTATTTGCCCGCGCGGATGTCCTTCGAGATTTCCTTCGCGGGCTTGCCATCGACCGTAACGCCCATCGAGACGCACGTGCCGACAACCTCGAGCACGCGGGCCTTGAGGGATTTCGCCTGCATCGCGTCCGTCTTCATGTTCGCGATCTTGATCGCCTGAGGCAGAGACAGATTGCCGACCTTCGTCTTGCCCGCGTCGCCGGAACCTTTCTCGATTTTTGCCTCTTTCTGGATCAAAGCGGACGTCGGGGGCGTGCCGACCTCGATCGTGAACGCCTTCGTCTTTGAGTCGATGAGGAGCGTGACGGGGACCTTCATCCCCTCGAAATTCTTCGTCTTCTCGTTGATCGCCTTGACGATCTCGACGATGTTCACACCGAGAGGGCCGAGGGCGGGACCTAGCGGCGGGCCCGGCGTCGCCTTCCCGCCGTCGACGAGGACTTCGAGCTTTTCGGCCATGCGTGAGCTCCCGTGGGGGACCGCCCGACAGAGCGGACGGGCATAAACGTTTCGTCGGCAATTGCCTTCATGCGGGCCATCGCGTTCGCGGGATCATGGCGTGGAATGTGCCGGCAAGGATCGGCGCGCTCTTCGGGGTCGCGGCCAGCGCTGCGTGGCTCGGATTGTTCGCCGTGGCGGTGGCCTCGTACCCGGGCTACGACGTGTGGAGGAACAACATCAGCGACTTGGGCCATCCCCTCGCCCCGGCCGCCTGGCCTTCAATGCCGGGTGCATCCTCGGAGGGCTCCTGTTCATTCCCTACGTGATCGCCTTCAGGCACTCGGTCGGAGGCCGCCTAGTATCCGTCGCCCTCTGGACCCTCCTCGGGGCGCAGGCGTTCCTCATCCTCACGGGCGTGTTCCCGGAAGAGTCCCCCAACAACCTGCACGTCATCGTGTCCACGGCGTCCTTCCACCTCCTGACCGCGTCGGAGGCTCTGCTCCTCGTACCCCTGGACGTCTCTTCAGCCTTCGGGCGGATGTCCGGCATCCTCGCGGGCGTCGCGCTGGCTGCGGCCATCGTCCTGATCGCGGGCGGCGTGCCTGCGGTGCCGTTCCCGGAACACCTCGCCGTGTTCACGGGGATCCTGTGGTCCGGCTGGAACATCTGGCGGCTGTATCGGTCCGCGCCGGCCTAGGGACCGGGTGGCCTACTTCTCCTCTTCTTTCTGCAGAACCCGCACGCTGTCGCCGCGGACGGTGACCGGGATCCGGACCATCGCCTCGAACAGCTCGACGGTGATCTCTTCCTTCGTCTCGTCGATCTTCATGACGCGGGCCTTCTCTCCCTTGAACGGACCTGCCACGAGCTCGACGATGTCCCCTTCCATCATCCCGCTCACGATCGGCTTCGGAGTGAGGTAGGCCTCGATCTCCGAGAAGGCGATCCCCGTCGACTCGCCCTCGCCCTTGACGACGCCGCGTGCGCGCCTCAGGCCGCGGACAATCTCCTCGAGCCTGTCGGGGTTCATCGATTCCACGTAGACATAGCCGCGGAAGTTCGCCGGCACGAGGATCGAGAACACGCCGACGTCCTTCGCCTTCGCGCGGGCGTATATCGCGTCCGCGACCGTGCGCTCATGGCCAATCGACGACTTCACCGCGAGAACCGCCTGGCGCGCGCTGAAGCTCAGGGTCTTCGCGTCGAACGCCCCCACGTCGCCCTTCGAGATCGCGTTCACGACGACGTTCAGGCGGTCCCCGTAGCGGGCGCCCTTCGGGCACGTCACCGTGAGGGTGATCTCCCGCTGGCCGTCCGCGATCAGCATGAACTCCTTCTCGGTGATCTTCGTGTACGTGACGTCCCAGAGCTTGTCCTCGACGCCGAACAGCTTCACGGTCCATTCCGGGGGATCCGGCATGTCCGAGTTGTAGACGAGGTCCACCTTCACCCGGATCGTGTCGTCCTCCGTCCCCGTGTTCGTCGCGAGGACCGCATACTCCTTCGTCTGCCCGGCCGTCAGGGAGACCTTCTCCTCGTTCAGGTCCAGCTTCACGCCGTACCGGCCGGCGACGGGGGCCTCGGGCTTTGCCTCGGGCTTCGCCTCGCGGCCCTTCGCGAAGTCGTCCAGGAGGCCCATGCTAGCCGATCCCCACGCTGCCGAAGAGTTCCCGCAAGATGCCGGGAGCGTGGCGCATGATGAGGTAGATCAGGAACCCGAGGGCACCGATGGCGGCGATCCCGAGGCCCGTGATGAGGACGACCTTCGAGTATTCGTCCGACGTCGGCTTCCGGGCCATCTTGAGGACGCGGCCGTACTTGCCCTTGCCGAGGCGCTTCATGCGCTCCTCGATTCGCCGTTGCGTGTCCCAGCTCCGGTCCACGAGATCCGCCATCACCCTCACCCCACGATGTCCAAGCCGGCTTCGCGACCTCGGAGGTGCTCCCCGGGCCCGAGGATCTGTTTCGACCGCACGCCGGTCAGGATGAGCATCACGCGGAGCTTGTGCTCCAGGCTCGGGTCCACGGCAGCACCCCAGATGATCCGCGCGTTCGGGGCGATGCGACCCTGGACGATCTCGGCCACCTTCTCCGCTTCCGTGACACTCATGTCGTTTCCGCCCGTGACGTTCACGAGGGCGCCCGTCGCCGCGCTGATGTCCACGTCGATCAGGGGCGAGTTGATCGCCTCTTCGATGGCCTCCTCCGCCCGATTGTCGCTGTCCGATTCCCCGAGACCGATCATCGCCACGCCGCCACCCTTCATGATCGTCTTGATGTCGTTGAAGTCCAGGTTCACGAGCCCGGGCTTCGTGATGACCTCCGTGATTCCCTTGATCGCCCTCATCAACACGTCGTCCGCAACCTTAAAGGCCGCGTTTAACGCGAGTCTCGGGACGATCTCGAGCAGCTTGTCGTTCGGGATTACGACGACCGTGTCCGCGAAGTGGCGGAGCTTCTCGAGGCCGTACTCCGCGTTCTCCGCCCGGATCGCGCCTTCCGCGCGGAACGGGAACGTGCATATCGCAATCGTGAGCGCGCCCACCTCCTTCGCGAGCTGCGCGACGACGGGCGCGCCGCCCGTGCCCGTGCCGCCACCGAGGCCGCACGTGAGGAACACCATGTCTGCGCCGTGAACGATCGACCGGAGTTCATCCGCCGCCTCGCGGGCGGACTCCTCGCCGATCTGTGGGAGCGCGCCCGCCCCCAGACCGCGGGTCGTCCGTCGGCCGAGGAGGACCTTGTGTGGCGACCGTATCGTCAGGAGATGTTGCGCGTCCGTGTTGCACGCGTAGAGCTCCGCGCCGACGATCCCCGCCTCAACGAGGCGGTCGACCGTGTTGCAACCCCCGCCGCCGATTCCGATGATCTTGATGTTCGTCCGCAGGCTCGCGAGAATTCGCTCAAGCTCGGCGTCCTGCGTGCCCACACCAACGGCCTGGGTGGGGGACTCAGGCACCCGGGGCTCTCCACCCGTTCGGGTGACAACTTCCCTGACGATGGAATCCATGGTTCAGCCTCCGGCTGCCCTAGGAAGCAGATGAAGCAACCGTGGGGGGCACGTAAAGGAGGGCCGCTAATAAAGGTTTCTTGGTGCGACCCATGCGCGTTCCCTCCCGGTGGCGGTAGAGCGCTCGGCCTAGCGGATCACATCGACGCCGACCCGGGCGCGTTCCTCTGCGGGGTCGCGCCGACCGACGATCTGCTTAGACTTGACGCCCGTGGCGACGAGCATCACGCGCAGCGTGTGCTCGAGGCTCGGGTCCACCGTGGCGCCCCAGATGATCCGGGCCGTGGGGGACACTTTCGTCTGGACGACTTCGGCGACCCGCTCGGCCTCCGAGATCGTCATGTCGTTCCCGCCGGTTACATTGATCAGGACTCCATGGGCCGTCGTCACGTCGACCTCGAGGAGCGGCGAATTGATCGCTTCGTCGATCGCCTCGATCGCGCGGTTGTCGCCGACCGCTTGGCTCTCCCCGAGTCCGATCATCGCGACGCCGCCGCCCTTCATGATCGTCTTCACATCGTTGAAGTCGAGGTTGACGAGCCCGGGCTTCGTGATGATCTCTGTGAGGCCCTTGATGGACCGCATCAGGACTTCGTCGGCGAACTTGAATGCTAGGTTCAGGGATTGCCTCGGCACGAGGTCGAGGAGCTTGTCGTTCGGGATCGTGATGACGGTGTCCGCGGAATCACGGAGCCGCTCGAGGCCCCATTCGGCGCTTTCCATCCGGAGCTTGCCTTCCCCGCGGAAGGGCAACGTCACGACTGCGATCGTCAGCGCACCCATCTCCTTCGCGAGGCGGGCGACGTATCCGCAACTCCCCGTGCCGGTCCCGCCGCCGAGGCCGCAGGTCACGAATACGATGTCCGCCCCGTGCATGATCGCACGGAGTTCCTCTTCCGCCTCGCGCGCGGCCTCCTCGCCGATCTGCGGCAAGGCGCCCGCTCCGAGGCCTTTCGTGATGCGGCGGCCGAGGAGGACCTTCTTGGGCGCTTGAATGTGAAGGAGGTGCTGGGCGTCCGTGTTGCAGGCGAACAGCTCCGCTCCGACGATCCCTTCGTCGTACACGCGGGCGATCGTGTTGCAGCCGCCTCCGCCCAGTCCGACGACCTTGATGTTCGTCCTCATCTTGCTGAGCATCTCTTCCAGCTCAGCGTCCACACGGCTATCCTCGAACGCGGGGGCGCTTCCTTCCCGGGCCAGCACATCCTCTAGCATTGAGTTCATCGCGTCACCTGTAGAATTTGCGAGCTCATCCCATCCCGCAAGATTGGGGCTCGTATCCGGAGTGCGCTATTTAAAAGTTGTCCGACGAACGTCCGCCGCGTTGACAAACATGCGGCGCCTGCGAGGACTCGAACTTCTTGCGACCTGCATTAGGTGAAGGAATCCACAGATGACTCGGGGTTGCAGTTTCCACGACGATAGAGAGCATGGGGAAGCAGGCCCCGCCGGACTTGGTGTTCGGCTACCCCTTGGTGAGTGCGTGGTAGTAGTTCACGCCGTACAACGGGTTGCTATAGAACCCGCCAATCCACGAACGGAAGACGCTCGGGCTGTTCGCCTGGGCCAACCAGAGGTACGGAACATCGTAGTATGGAGCGAGCTGTATCTCCGCCAACAAGCGGAGCCGAGCAGCAGGGTCAAGTTCCGTTGATTGCTGGTCAATCTTCGCGTCGAGAGTGATGTTCGAGTAGTTTACCCACTTCGGATAAGACTGGCCGGTTCGGAGAATCCGCGCGACGTAGTCGTCCGGATCCGCGTACGCCGGCGCCCATCTGAGGAAAAGGACGGATGAGATCCGGCGCTCCATGTACTCCGTGAGCGTAGACCGATCCAACGCCACGGATTGCAGATCGAACAGTGGGTTCAAGTTTCGGAGCGTCGTCGCCAACCTGCGCGCACCCTCCTCCCAGGGCGTGTTCCCGGAGTCGTAGTAGATCGTCATGAGAAATCCGTTGTCCCAATACGAACCGGAGTGCCCGGGGCGCGTGTCGCCGGCCAGCCGGAAGTGCTGCTCCGCCCTCGCGAGGTCATAGCCATAGCATGGCGTCGGTTCGTAACCGAACATACCCTGTGGGATCGGCCCGCAAATGCGCGAGCCGTAGCCGTACAAGACGTCGTCGATGTAATCGTCGTATTGCCACGCGTAGCTGAACGCCTTCCGGAGGTTGATATCGGTGAAGAAGTCAGCCGGCACGTCGCCGTCCGTCAAAGGGGTCTCGGCCACGTTGATGTCCTGATTGAAGCCCAGGAAGTTCACGGCGAACGTTGACCGGCTGTACTCGAGGATGCCCGGCAGGAGGTTTCCCTGCACGTCTCGGATCTCGTTCCTTGAGTCCGGGCTAAGGCTGATGCTATCGGCGTCGCCGGCCTTCAGCATGAGCACTCGCGTTCCCTGGTTGCTTGCCTTGATGATATGGACTTCCCGGAACACCGCCAGCGTGCCCCAATACCGGTCGTTCCGGTCCAGGATAATCTGCTGGTTGGGCTGCCATAGGCGCAGCATGAACGGTCCGGTGCCGATAGTTTGGTCGTGGCAATACGAAGCCATCAGATCCGGCTTGCCAGTCACGGGGTCCGCAGGACACTGGGGCGTGACACGGTACGAGTCCGGGCTCGGGTCGATCACGGAAGCGACCGTGGACGCGAGGGCCGCCAGGAACCCATAGTGCGGGACGACCAAGTGCAACTGCACACGGAGACCCGTGTTGCCAGCAGGGCATGTCACGGATGCGTTGATCACCGCCTTACGCTCGTCGAGGGATGTCCCGGGATCGTCCTCGGCAAAGTCCGTAAGGGACTGGTCCAGAATCCAAGCAGGGCTTCGGCGGTCGTTCAGCACGAGAACACGCACGAAGGAAAACCGCACGGCCGCGCAGTTGACCGGGTTCCCCGAATGGAACGTCAGTCCCGACTTCAATGTCAAGTTGTACGTTATCCCGTCCGGGGAGATGTCCGCGGGGTTCGCGAAGTTGGGCACCTTCGTCGCGAGCTGGGGGACGAACGCGTCCGCCCGATCCCTGTCAAACGAGATGAGGGTCTCTGCGACATTCCGGAGAACTTGGTTCCCGGCGCTCTCGTTTTCGAAGGCTGGGTCGAGGCTCTGCGGCTCCCCGAACAGGACATCCGTGAATATGCCCGGGTTCTTCACGACGCCCGAGGGCGGGTCTCCAGGCGTGACGCGTACCGTGTATCCTACGACGTCGGACTTCCCGAGATAGTTAGTGACGGACAATCGGACAAAGTGGCTGCCGGTCGTCTTGAACTGATGGCCAATAGTGCCAGCTTGGCTCGAGGTGCCGGTCGCGGGGGCGGTGTCTTCTCCGAAGTTGTAGGACAGCGCCGACATCGCGCTCTCGTTCGCCGCGGCATCGTTAAAGACCCATGCGCTGGCCAGGGCATCGTAGGCCCAGCTCCAAGATGAGTTCCCGTTGAAAATCACAGTGCCGTTGACCTGGACCATCGAACGGTCGGCGGCAAGAATCGCCACAGGATTCGGCTGGGCGGTGGAGCTCGTGGGCCTAGGTCGCTCAACCCGGTTCACAAGCACGAATATAGGCCAGGATTCCGACGTCACCGTGGCGCCTCTGCCGTCCGAGATCGTCACGATCGCGATATATTGTCCAGGGTAGAGGAACTGGTGTGTGGCGGTCGCGCCGAAGGCCGTCATGTTGTCGCCAAAGCCCCATTCATAGGTCAGCGTGTCTCCATCCGGATCCATCGCACTCGCCGTGAAGCTCACTTGCTGATAGATGTCGACGGCACCCTTGTCCGCTGAGACGGTCTGAATCGTCGGCGGGCGATTCACAGGGGAGCGGGTCGAGGCCTGGAATGCGAGATACACCGCGATCCCGCCCACGACGATCGCCGAGACAACGATCAGCGCGGCAACTTTGCGCCACGGCATCTTGGTGGGCTCCATCGATGGCGGAGCTTCTCGCTTAGAACTCGTTCGTTCCGTTCCCATCCTCCCCCATGAGTATGAGCCGGCCCGCGACGAAAAGGTCCTCGCATTAAAGCCCTTTTGGTACGTGACGCGAACGTCTCCAGACGGCGTTTTCTAGGACAAGGCCGCAACAGCAGCCTTCCGCACTGCGTCCACACGCTCCGACGGACACGCCACCATAACGACCCAGTCAACGACTTGACGTGTCTGGAGAGCCCGACCAAGCGGGCTCACTCTGGAAAAGGGAAGGACCTCCCCTTCGTCGAGGACCGGGACCTCCGTCTTCGCGATCCGGGGCTCGCTCACGAGGAGCTCCGGCAGCGGCACATCGATGATCACCTGTCCGGGTTCGAGTCCCGCTCGGCGGGCGATGCGGTCCTCCGCGCGTTGACGCTCCGCGGGATCCCGGAACGCGCCCATGATCTCCCGCCCCTCGTCCGTCAGCTCGTCTCGGCCGTACGAGAGGGCGCGTTTGTACAGCTTTCGATACTTGAGGCGACCCGCGATCTCCCGCTGGAACGGCCCTTGCTTGACGAGCCACGCGAAGAGCTCGTGGTCGACCATGCGCTGGATGTCCGCGATCGGGGCCTCCGAGCGCTCGACCGCGCGGGCGATCATCTGCTCGGCGATCCGGACCGTCTTGTGGAAGTATACGGAGGAATACATAAGCGCCCGGGCCACGAGCATGCCCTCGAGGGCCGGGAGGCCCTTGCGGTCCAGGGCGAGTTCCCCGCGGTGCAGGGTCAACGTCTGCATGAGGCGTGCGAAGTCGATCATCCCGTGGGCCGCGCCCGTGTAGTGGGCGTCGCGCATCAGGTAGTCGATCTGGTCCGCATCCATCGGGCTGTGGATCACCTGCGCAAGGTACCGCTTCGGGTCCTTGTCCCGACCCGGGACGAGGAACGCGGCGCCGCGGTCCGACGGCCCGCGGATCAGGGCGGCGACCTCCCGTGGATCGATTCCATGCGACTCGAGCACCTGCGGGATCCGGGGCACGTCGCGGAACGCCGTCCGGTCCTCCGGTGAGACATTGTCGTCCTCGCCCGTCAGGATGCGTTGTGTGATGTGCATGTGGTCAACGTCGAGCTCTCGGCTCAGGACATGCTCGAGGGTGTGGGAGAAGGGCCCGTGCCCGACATCGTGGAGCTGGCCCGCCGCCTGGACGAGCATCCGTTCATCTTCGCGTAGGCCGAGGGACCTTGCCATCTCGCCGGCCACATGGCCGACGCCGAGGCAATGCTCCAGGCGGGAGTGGTTCGCGCCCGGAAAGACGAGATAGGTCAGGCCGAGCTGTCGGATCGAATTGAGGCGCTGCAGCTCGAGGGTCTCGAGGAGGTCCCGGGTGAGCGGCTCCAGGCGGATCGTCCCGTGAACCGTGTCCGTGATGACCTTCGGAGCCGCCATCCGCGCGAGCAACGGGACCCCGTCCATAAATACGTTGGTCGAGACCGTATCATGCATGTTGTGTTGATCGCCCGCGTGAGAAGATTCAATTACCATGGCCCGGATGGCTCGCGTGCGCCGGGGTGACAGAGCGGCTAATGTGACCGACTGCAGATCGGTTTCCTGGGGGTTCGACTCCCTCCCCCGGCACTCCGGATCCCGGAATCGTCATGGCGGCATCCCTGGAGGGTCTCGCACGTGCTCGCCCCGAGACCCGAGATCGACGAAGCCCGACGCCCACGTCGCCCACACCGCCAGAACGGGCCACGGCGATGAGGAGGCGACGTATACAACGCGGTGACAAGCAAGAGGACGCCGGCCGAGGCGTAGAAGATCCACGCGAGCCGCCGGGCGCGCGTCAGGAACATCGCGGATCCGCATTGCCTCTGAAACAGAAGAAGGGATCGCCCGCGCGCACGTTCTTATAGCGACCCTCCTATGCTTCGCCACCCGGAGGGGAGCCCGGCCGTGCGGTACTTCGAGAGCATCCTCGATACGATCGGCAACACACCCCTCGTGAAGCTCCCGCGGGTCATGTCCGACGTCCCGCCCCTCGTCCTCGCGAAGCTCGAGACCTTCAACCCCGGCGGCAGCGTGAAGGACCGGATCGGGCAGAAGATGATCGAGGAGGCGGAGCGCAAGGGCCTCCTGAAGCCCGGCGGGACAATTATCGAGCCCACGAGCGGGAACACGGGCCTCGGCCTCGCGATGATCGCCGCAATCAAGGGCTACCGGGCGGTCTTCACGATGCCGGACAAGATGAGCCGGGAGAAGATCGATCTCCTGAAGGCCCTCGGCGCTCGCGTCGTGGTCACCCCGACGGCCGTCCCACCGGACCATCCGGAATCGTATTACAGGGTCGCCGAGCGGATCCACCGCGAGACACCGAACTCGATCCTCCCGAACCAGTACGCGAACCAGGCGAACCCGCAAGCGCATTACGAGACCACGGGGCCGGAGATCTGGCGGGATACGGACGGCCGGGTGACGCACTTCGTCTGCGGAATGGGGACGGGCGGCACGATCAGCGGCGTGGGGAAGTACCTGAAGGAGCAGAATCCGAAGGTGAAGATCATCGGCGTCGATCCTCTCGGATCGATCCTGAAGGACTATTTCTATAAGAATGAGATGATTAAACCACACACGTATAAAATTGAGGGGATCGGAGAGGACTTCGTGCCAGAGGCCACGTGGTTCCAGTATATCGACGAGATCGTCAAGGTGGGGGACAAGGAGGCGTACCTCGTGACGCGTCGCCTCGCGCGGGAGGAAGGGATCCTCGCGGGCAGCTCGAGCGGCGCGGCGGTCGTCGCGGCCCATCGAATCGCGGAGGCCCTCGGCCCGGACGACGTGCTCGTCGTCCTCCTGCCCGACACGGGAGAGCGTTACCTTTCAAAGGCCCACAGCGAGGAGTGGCTGAAGGAGCAGGGCTACCTTGAGGAGCCCGTCGCGCCCCTCATGGCGATCCTCCGGACGAAGGAAAGAACCATCCCGGGCGTCATGACGGTCGATGTCGCCGCGAAGGTGCGGGAGGCGATCGACATCATGCGACAGTACAACGTCTCGCAGCTGCCGGTCATCGACACGGGGATCATGGTCGGCAGCCTGCGCGAGGAGGTGCTGATGAAGGCGCTCCTCGAGAACCCGAAGATGTACGACGACTTCGTCGCGAAGGTGATGGAGAAGCCGTTCCCGATTGTAGAGCCGGGCGCGGACCTGGACCAGGTCTACAAGCTCCTGATGCGGGGCAATCCCGCCGTCGTCGTAGGGATGGAGAATCGGCTCGAAGGCATCATCACGCGGATCGACGTGATCGAGTACCTCGCGGGACGGGCGTAGCAAGGGTTTTTACGCCGGGCAGGCGACTCCCTCCCGGGCGAGCGCGATGCGATTCGCAACGAAGGCCATCCACGCGGGACAGGAACCGGATCCTCGGACCGGCGCGGTGACGCCACCGATCTATGCCACGTCGACGTATGCACGGAAGGACCAGGACGCGTATGCCTACGCGCGCGGCGCGAACCCGACCCGGGACGCGCTGCAGAGGAGCCTCGCCGCCCTCGAGGATGCGAAGTCCGCGCTCGCGTTCTCGAGCGGGATGGGGGCAATCACGACCGCGCTCACGCTCCTGAAGAAAGGGGACCACGTCGTGGTGACGGACGATTGCTACGGCGGCGTCTACCGGATTTTCACGCGGTTCATGAGCCAGTACGGGATCGAGTCGACGTTCCTCGACCTGCGCGAGCTCGTCGACGTCGAGGACGCGTTCCGTCCTGAGACGCGGATGCTCTGGATGGAATCCCCCACGAACCCGCTCATGAAGGTCGTCGACCTGCGGGAGCTCGCGGTCATCGCGAAGGCCCATGACGCAATCAGCGTATGCGACAACACGTTCGCCTCGCCGGCGCTCCAGAATCCCCTTCGCCTCGGCGTGGACCTTGTCGTCCACAGCACGACGAAATACATCGCCGGGCACGCGGACCTCCTCGGCGGTGCGCTCGTGATGAACCGCGACGACCTGCATGAGAAGCTGAGGTTCGCGCAGAACGCCCTCGGCGCCGTGCCGAGCGCCTTCGACTGCTGGCTCACGCTGCGTGGAATCAAGACCCTCGCCGTGCGCATGGAGCGACATTGCGACAACGCGGAGGCGATCGCGACGTTCCTGAAGGAGCACCGGACCGTGTCGAAGGTCCATTACCCGGGGCTCCCGGAGGATCCGGGCCATGGCCTCGCGAAGAAGCAGATGCGGCGGTTCGGCGGCATGCTGAGCTTCGAGCTGAAAGACACGAACGGCATCGTCGCACGCCTCAAGCGGCTCGAGGTCATCCTGCTCGCGGAGAGCCTCGGCGGCGTCGAGTCCCTGATCGAACATCCCGCATCGATGACCCACGCCAGCGTGCCGAAGGAACAGAGGGACAAGCAGGGCATCACGGACGGGCTTGTGCGCTTCTCCGTCGGGATCGAGGACGCGCAGGACCTCGTCGAGGACATGAGCCGGGCCCTCGCCTGACCTGGCCTGCCGATCATCGGACCCGCACGGGCGTCCACGAACGCACTCGCGGTGCTATCGGCGCGACGTGTATCGTCATCCCCGAGGCGATCAGCACATACCCGATGAGGGCCGAAGCCGGGAGGATCCCGCGGCCCACGGACCAGGAGCGGAGGAACACGAGCGCCTCCGGGTTCTGCAGGATTAGCACCGTGGTGGCCGCCGCGACCGCGAACAAAAGGGTAGCGCCCGCATCGGCCAGAAGTCGGGATTTCGGATCCAGATACGTCGCGACGCGGCCGAACAGGACCCCGTGCAACGCAAGGACGGGGACGAATGTCCAGCCGAGATACGGGAATGCGGTCACGTAGATCACGAGGAGCCATGCATCCGTCGACGCGATCGTGTGGTACTGGAACGGCAGCAGCACGACGGCGGCGAAGATCAGGGCGAGCGTCAGGAGGAATGCGCGCCACGCGAGGACCGCGCTGCCGTCCTTCGTGTGCCGCGTGCGAAAGTCCCGCAACCCAATCCAGAGGTTCGGCCACGCGGCAACGTGGACGATCACCGCGAGCCACGCGAGGAGGAGGTCCACGTAGATCGGCCCGCCGCCCGGACTCCCGACAATCACGCGGCCGAGGGCGAAGGAGGACCAATAGAGGGTTGCGCTCGCGCCGAGGAGGAGGGCCGCTCGATGGAGCTCTCGGGGCCAAGCTGCTCGGTGAGAGGCCGTCCGCGGGTGGGGGAGGAAGCCCGCCATGGCCGACCCCGCATTGCGGACGCGCGGTGCATAAGCCTTCCGCAGGAAAAGCGGACGCGGGTTGACAAACATCTGCCGTCACGCGATCCGGCGCGGAACTCGCGAACATTAATACGGACCGCCCTCATGCGGACCGCGCCATGCCGATTCGTATCCACAACACCCTCTCCCGTACGAAGGAGGAGTTCGTCCCGTTGCGGGGGAACCGCGTGTCGATGTTCGTCTGCGGGCTGACGCCGCAAGACGACACGCACATGGGTCACGCGAAGACCTACGTCGCGTTCGACGTGATCGCGAGGTACCTGCGGCACAAGGGCTACCACGTGTTCTACCTGCAGAACGTGACGGACATCGAGGACCGGATCATCGACAAGATGCAGTCGACCGGACGGGACTGGCAGGACATCGTGGGACATTACTTCCGGGAGTACCTCGATGCGATGGCGGCTCTCCAGTGCACGTCCGTCGACGTGTACGCGTATGCGACGGACTACATCGCAGACATCATCGAGCAAATCCGAGGGCTGATCGACAAGGGCCACGCCTACGTCGCTGAAGACGGCAGCGTGTACTTCGACACGACGACCTTCGGAGAATGGGGCAAGCTGAGCGGGCAGAAGGTCGAGGAACTCCGGCCCGGGGCGCGCGTCGCGGTCGACGAGCGGAAACGACATCCGGCGGACTTCGCGCTCTGGAAGGCCCAGAAGCCCGGGGAGCCGGCATGGGACAGCCCCTGGGGGAAGGGTCGTCCGGGGTGGCACATCGAGGACACGGCGATTACGATCCGACACTTCGGGGCGCAATACGACATCCACGGCGGCGGGACGGAGCTCCAGTTCCCGCACCACGAGGCGGAGATCGCCCAGGCCGAGACATACACGGGCGTGAAGCCGTTCGTCAAGTACTGGCTCCATGGCGGCATGCTGATGGTCAAGGGAGAGGAGATGCACAAGTCCCTCGAGAACTACTGGTCCGTGAAGGACGCGCTCACCCGCTTCGAGCCCGAGGTGATCCGGTTCTTCCTCGTGAATGCCCAGTACCGGTCGCCGATCGACTTCACGATCGAAGGGATGGAGGAAGCCGGGCGCTCGTACGCCCGGTTGCGGGAGACGATTCGCACACTCGAAGCGGAGCGCCGCCGCGCGCCCGACACCGGCAAAAGCGATGCGGAACTCAAGGCAGCGACCGCGGAGGCCCTCGAGGCCTTCGACGACGCGATGTCGGACGACTTCAATACGCGCGAGGCGATCGCGGCGATCTTCGAATACGGGAGGATTGTGAACAGGGCCCTCGAGGCCGGCGCGGGGAGGGACGCCCTGGACGATGCGGCGGAGGCCTTCCACACGTTCGGCGATGTGCTCGGCCTGTTCCGCCAGGAAGGCACCGAAGCGGGCCTCGGGGACGGGCTCATGGGCCTGCTCGTCGCCCTGCGCGAAGACGCGCGGAAGCGGAAGGATTTCGCGACCGCGGACCGCATCCGAGAGTCCCTCGCGAGCGCCGGAATCGTGCTAGAGGACACGAAAGACGGCGTGCGGTGGAAGCGAAAATAGCGCGACGCATTTCGGTGCACCGAGACGACTTCCAACGTGGTCTCAGAGATGAGAATGACCGGGCGTCTTCGCCCGTGCCACAGTATTTAAATAAACTTGTCCAAAACGACCCCCTGCCAAGACCTCATTTTTCTCCATATGAACTGCCTCAGAACGTTTATAAAGGCCCTCCGCATACTCACAGTGTCCGAACGGATGGGGTGCGCGAGGCACTCACAATTACGCTTCAGAAGGTTGCAGTTTAGATGGCAGAAGAGGCCTCTCAGCCCAAGGAGACGACGGAGTACCTTTCCGATCAGATTCAGGTCCTCGAGGGCCTGCAGGCCATCCGCAAGCGACCCGCGATGTATATCGGCAGCGTCGACGCGCGAGGCCTGCACCACCTCGTCCACGAGGTCGTCGACAACTCGATCGACGAGGCCATGGCCGGGTTCTGCAAGAACATCCAGCTCACGCTCAACCCCGACGGCTCGGTGACCGTCGCGGACGACGGACGCGGCATCCCCGTGGACGTCCACCCGAGGTACGGCGTGCCTGGTGTCGAGCTCGTCCTCTCGCGCATGCACAGCGGCGGGAAGTTCGAGCACAAGATGTACCGCGTGTCCGGCGGCCTGCACGGCGTCGGGCTTTCCGTGGTCAATGGCCTGAGCGAATGGCTCGAGGTCCGCGTGCGCCGGGAAGGGAAAGAGCACCGCATGCGATTCGAGCGGGGCGTGAAGGCATCCGACCTCGACGTCGTCGGCAGCGCCGACGGCACCGGGACGATCGTCACGTTCAAGCCGGACGCCCAAGTCTTCGAGACGATTGAGTTCGACTACGACACCTTGGCCGCTCGTCTGCGCGAACTCGCGTTTCTCAACGCTGGCCTGACGATCATCAGCGTGGACAAGGTCCACGACCGCGGGGATGTCTTCCAGTTCCAGGGTGGCATCGCGGAGTACGTGAAGTGGATCAACCGCGCGAAGACGCCGCTCCATCCCGATCCCATCCGCTTCACGAAGGAGTCGGACGGCACTTTCGTGGAGGTGGCCATGCAGTACCACGACGCCTACAACGAGTCCATCTTCACCTTCGTGAACAACATCGACACCGTGGAAGGCGGCACGCACCTCGCGGGCTTCAAGGCCGGGCTCGCGCGCACCTTCAACAACTACGCGAAGGAGAACAAGTACCTCAAGCAAGGCGAGGGCCTCGAGGGCGATGACGTCCGCGAGGGCCTGACCGCGATCCTGAGCGTGAAGATTCCCGACCCGCAGTTCGAAGGCCAGACGAAGATGAAGCTCGGGAACTCAGAGGTCAAGGGAATCGTCGAGTCCGCAGTGTATGAGAAGCTCACGGAGCACTTCCTGGAGAACCCCAAGGTCGCGGAGATCTGCATCGGCAAGGCGGTCCTTGCGGCCCAGGCGCGGGATGCCGCGCGGAAGGCCCGCGAGCTCACGCGGCGCAAGGGACTGCTCGAAGGGTTCAACCTCCCGGGGAAGCTCGCGGACTGCCAAGAGCGGGACCCCGCGAAGTCAGAGCTTTTCATCGTGGAGGGGCCGAGCGCCGGCGGGAGCGCGAAACAGGGGCGCCGTCGGGAATTCCAGGCCATCCTCCCGCTGCGGGGTAAGATTCTCAACGTCGAGAAGGCACGGCTGGACCAGATGCTCAAGAACGAGGAAATCCGGGCGCTCATCACAGCAATCGGCGCGGGAGTCGGAGAGGATTTCAATCCCTCGAAGGTTCGGTATCACAAGATTGTCCAGATGGCCGATGGGGATGTTGACGGCGCCCACATCAACACTCTGCTCCTCACCCTCTTTTTTCGGTACATGCGATCGCTCATCGACGCGGGCTACATATATATCGCACAACCGCCCCTCTACAAGATTCGCAAGGGGAAGGAGCTGTACTACGCATACTCAGAACGCCAACGGCAGGACCTCGCGAAGCAGCTCGGGGACAAGGGCGTCGTGTACCAGCGGTACAAAGGCCTCGGGGAGATGAACGCCGAAGAGCTGTGGGAGACGACGATGGACCCCGCAAGGCGAGTGTTGAAACAGGTGACAATCGAGGACGCGGCGGCGGCTGACGCGCTCTTCTCCGTCCTCATGGGAGAAGCGGTCGAGCCTCGCCGCCAGTATATCCAGGACCACGCGAAGGAAGTCGTAAACCTGGACATCTAGGGTGACGGATGCCGGAGGAGAGCCAGGAGCCGCAGCGGCGGATCATTCGCCAGCCCATCGAGCAGGAGATGGAGCGCTCGTACATCGACTATGCGATGTCCGTCATCGTCGGGCGCGCACTACCCGATGTGAGAGACGGTCTGAAACCCGTGCAACGCCGCATCTTGCACGGCATGAACGAACTGGGCATGGGGCCTGGAGCTCAGTACAAGAAGGCTGCCCGCGTAGTTGGATCAGTACTCGGCCTGTACCACCCGCATGGAGATCTTGCGGTCTATGACGCCCTTGCGCGGATGGTCCAGGACTTTTCTCTGCGATATCCACTGATTGATGGACAAGGCAATTGGGGAAGCACCGAGGACGAGCCCGCCGCGATGCGGTACACGGAGTGCCGTCTGGCTCGGACCGCGGAGGCGATGCTCCAGGACATCGAGAAGGACACAGTCGATTGGATGGACAACTTCGACGGGACTCTGAAAGAGCCCACTGTCTTGCCCTCCATGTTTCCAAACTTGCTTGTCAACGGCTCGAGCGGCATTGCCGTTGGCATGGCAACCAACATGCCACCTCACAATCTTAGAGAGGTTGTCGACGCGCTCACCGTCCTAATCGACAATCCGAACGCGAATCTCAAGGACCTTTACGATCCTGAGACAGGGCCGATTCGCGGACCTGATTTCCCCACGGGCGGAATCCTCTACGGGGTTGACGGACTCAGGGACGCGTATTCGTCAGGACGCGGGTTGCTACGTATCCGCGCGAAAGCTCACTTTGAAGAAGCCGGCTATGACAAAGCTCGAATTGTGATTGACGAGATTCCCTACATGGTCAACAAGGCATCGCTCGTGGAGTCCATCGCACTACTCGTCAAGTCAAAGAGAATCGAGGGCGTCACCGACCTGAGGGACGAGAGCGACCGGGACGGCATGCGGATTGTCCTTGAGCTCAAACGGGATGCAATGGAGGATGTGGTCCTCAACCAGCTCTACCACCATACCCAGATGGAGACCACGTTCGGAGTAATCAACCTCGCCCTTGTCGACGGGAAGCCGAGGTACCTCCCGCTCAAGGAGGAACTCCAGTGCTACATCGACCACCGGATCCAGGTCGTCCGGCGGCGCACGGAGTTCGACCTGAGGAAGGCCCGCGAGCGCCTGCACATCGTCGAGGGCCTCATCACCGCCGTGGACCACATCGACGAGGTCATCCGCCTCATCCGTCACTCCCAGACCGTCGAAGAGGCCCAGAACGGCCTCATGAACCGCTACCTCCTCAGCGAGGCCCAGGCCAAAGCGATCCTCGCCATGACCCTCCGGCAGCTCACGGGCCTCGAGATCGAGAAACTGCGGCAGGAGCAACGGGACCTCACGAAGAAGATCGAGGAGCTCGAGGCCATCCTTGCGTCGCACGAGCGGATTCTGGGGATCATCAAGGACGAACTGAAGGAGATGAAGGAGAAATTCGGCGACGATCGGCGGACCACCGTGGAGGTCTCGGCCTACGACATGGAGGTCGAGGACCTCATCCCCGAGGAGGACGTCGTCGTCACGATCACGAACACGGGGTACATCAAGCGCATCCCGACCCAAGCGTACCGCACACAGCGCCGCGGCGGTAAGGGCGTCACGGGGATGGAGACGAAGGAAGAAGACTTCGTCGTGGACCTCTTCACCGCGTCCACCCACGACTACATCCTGTTCTTCTCGTCGAAGGGCCAGTGCTACTGGCTAAAGACGTACAAGATCCCGGTTGGGAGCCGCTACGCGAAGGGCAAGCCGATCGTGAACCTGCTCCCGCGGCTGGAGTCGGGCGAGAAGATTCTCGACATGATTGCCGTGCGCGAGTTCGACGAGCTACGAACGATCGTGTTTTCGACGAAGCGCGGAAGGATCAAGCAGACCCGCCTCGACGCGTTCAAGCGGCCGAACGTCCGGGGAATCCGCGCAATCGCCCTGAACGAGGGCGACGAGCTCGTAGAGGCGCGCATCGCGGATGGGGACGAGGAGGTCATCCTCGCCAGCGCCGGCGGATACGCGAACCGATTCAACCTGAGCGAGGTGCGCGCGATGGGCCGTACCGCGGCGGGCGTGCGCGGGATGCGCATGCGAAAGGACGACCGATTGGTCTCCATGGCCCTCGTGAAAAGAGAGGAGACGGAGCTACTGACCGTCCTGGAGAGCGGTTTCGGCAAGCGAACGAAGGTGAAGGAGTACCGCAAGACGCGTCGCGGGAGCCAGGGCGTCATGACGACGAACATGAAAGTCGCGCAGAGCCCCGTCGTTGCGGTCGTCGAGGTTTCGGCCGAGGACGAGCTCCTCGTGACCACGGTGGGCGGCATCGTGATCCGCTGTCCCGTCGTCGACATTCGCGAGACGGGACGGGCGGCCCGGGGCGTCCGGATTCAGCGCCTGAACGAGGGGGACAAGGTCACGGCGGTGGTCCGACTCGTCACCGCCCAGGAAGAAGCCGCGGCAACAGGAGAACCGTCGCCGCCCATTGGAGTCTGAACGACATCACGCGAGCGTGATCCCGAGCCCCGGACGGGGGGACGCGACCAGTTCGCCGTTCTCGAATCGCAATCCAGAGGACGGGTCCTCCGCGAGGTTGAAGAAGGAATCGAGGTCGAGCCACCGGACGTTCTTGTTGGCGAGGGCGAAGGCGAGCCCCGCGGCGATGGACAGCTGCGGTTCGCCCATGCAGCCCACCATGGTCGGATAGCCGGCGGACTCGCAGATCGTGTTCACGTCGGCCGTGCGAACGATCCCTCCGTGCTTCATCAGCTTGAGGTTCACGGCCTTCGCGCAGTTCGCCCATCGGACCTTCTTCGCGTCGTCCGGCGTGAGGACCATCTCGTCCGCCATGACGGGGATCGGGGACGACTCCGTGAGGACGCGCATCCCCTCGTAGTCCGACGCGGCCACAGGCTGCTCGAAGAACGCGACGCCGATGTCCTTCGCGGCGCGAGCGAAGTTCAGGGCCTGACTCCAAGTGTACCCCTGGTTCCCATCGATCCGGAGTTCGACGGAGGGCCCGACGGCGCGGCGAATCGCGCGCAGGCGTTCCAGGTCGACCCTCGGGTCCGTCCCGACCTTCACCTTCAAGGATCGGAAGCCTTCGCGGACCCAGCGCGTTGCGCGCTCCAAGGCATCCGAACTGCGCATGATGCCAATCGTCATGTCCGTCGCCATGCGGTCCTTCGTGGCGCCGAGGAAGCGATGCAATGGCACCCCGGCCTGCTGCGCGAGGAGGTCGTGGATCGCGATGTCAATCGCCGCCTTCGCCGAAGGGTTGCCCGGGATGATCTTGTCCATCTTGTCGGCGACCTCCCTCGGCGTGTCGAACGGGAAATCCTGCAGTGCGCGCACGAGCGCTCGGACCGCGTCCATCGCAGACGCCAGGTTCTCCCGAGTCACCTCCGTCGGCGCGCCGCACCCGTGCCCTACGAGGGAACCGGCATGGACGCCCACAAGGACGTTCGGCGCGACCGTCGTCGAGCCCCGCGAAATCCGGAACGGCTCCGTCCGGGCAAGCTCCATGGAGGTGAACTCGATGAAATCGATCCTCATCGCGTGCGGAATGCGGTGACCGGATATGAAACTGCACGTGAAACGTTCCCATTGGATTCGCTGCGGGCACGGACCCTGGGGATGCGCCTCGAGCGGGCGGACTCGCTAAACACGGACCCGAAGTTCATTGAGGCCATGGCGTCGGCGGTCCGGGAAGCTAGCGGCGGCCCGCGCCGCCTGAGTCACGGCGCGGGGTGCGGCGACGGTGGCCCCGCTTCTGCGATCCCTTCCCCTTCGCCGAGCGTGCGGCCTGCGCCCATTTCGTCCGCGGGTAGGCGCGGCAGAACGTCGTGAAGGAGCACTGTGGGCAGCGCGGTCCGATCGGCCGACAGATGTCTTTGCCGAACCGGATGAACAGTTCGTTGATGTGGAGCCAGTATTTCATCGGGACGGTCCGCATCAGGCGCTGTTCCGTCGCCTCCGGCGTCTTCGTACGAACGAAGCCGAGTCGATTGCTGACCCGGTGGACGTGCGTATCGGTCGGGATTCGGGGCTCCCCGAAGCCGTAAACGAGGACGCAGTTCGCCGTCTTCGGCCCGACCTGCGGCAGCTCAATCAGCTCATCGTACGTCCGCGGGACGCGGCCGCGGTGGCGGTCGAGGAGAGCTCGGCTCACCTTCTGGATCTGTATGGCCTTCTGCCGATAGAACCCGACCGGCTGGATCAACCGCTTCAGGTCGTCCGGGCTGGCGGCCGCGATTGCCTCGGGCGTGTCGTATTTCGCGAAGAGCTGGCGGGAGGCCTTCTCCGTCATCTCGTCCCGCGTCCGCTGGGAGAGGATCGTCGAGATGAGGACGCGGAACGGGTCTTCCGTCTCCGCCACAATCTTGGCCAGGGCGGTCTCGCCCTCGTGGAGATCCCCCGCCGGGAGGTATCGCCTCGAGAGGTCGCGCATCACGAACGCGATGCGGTCACGGGCGCGAGTCGAGGTGCTCAAGGGCCTCCCCTGCCGTGTAGATGGACCCCGTGATCAGGACGACGTCCTCCGGACCCGCGGACGCCAGCGCGACGTCGATCGCCTCCCGCACGGCCGGGACGACAGTCACAGGGGCGTACGGCCGGAACGCGGACGCGACCTCCTCGGGATCGTACGCCCGATGCGTCTTCGGGCGGCACGCGTAGACGTGGGATGCGAGCGGGCCCAGGGAGGCACTCATCCACTTCAGGTCCTTGTCGTTCAGGATGCCGACGACCAAGCGGACCTTCTGATGGGGCAGGAGTTCCGCCACACTGACCCCGAGCGCGCGGGCTGCGGGTCCGTTGTGCGCTCCATCGACGAATACCCGGGGCGACTGACGGACGAGCTCGAGCCGCGCGGGCCATCGGACGCCTTCGATGCCCGTATGAATGGCCTCCTCCGAGAGATCGAATCCCGAACCCCGTAGCTCGTTCAAGGCGGCGATCGCAATGGCCACGTTCTCTATCTGGAAGGAGCCGAGGAGCGGCGTACGGACTTCGATTAGGTCGAAGGGACCCGTCACGCGGACCGTCTGCCCCTGGAAATCGTGGGCAATCCGCTCCGCCCTCACATCACGGCCGACAACGGTGAGAGGCGAGTGGACCTCCCGGCACCGAGCCTCGATCACCGAGAGGGCCTCCTGGTCCACCGTGACGGCGCGGGACGTCGGCTTGATGATCCCCGCTTTTTCCCGCGCGATCCGGTCTACGCTTTTCCCGAGATGTTCCGTATGCTCCAGGTCGACGCGCGTCACCACGGAGACCAGGCCGTCCACGACGTTCGTCGCGTCCATCCGACCGCCCATGCCGACCTCGACGACAGCGATGTCCACCTGTCGCTCGCGGAAGTGCTGAAAGGCCATCGCGGTCGTGATCTCGAAGAACGTCGGATGGTCGATCGCCCGCTCGGCGGTCATCGCGCGGATGGCAGGTTCCATCCCGGACCAGAGGCGGAGGACGTCCGCGTCGGCAATCGGCTCGTCGTCCACGCGGATCCGCTCGTTGAAGCGGATGAGATGCGGCGACGTGTACAGACCGACGCGGTACCCGGCGCCCCGCATGACGGCAGCGGCATACGCACACACGGAACCCTTTCCGTTAGTCCCCGTGACGTGGAGCACCTTCAGACCGCGGTGCGGGTCGCCGAGGAGGGAGAGCAGCTTTCGGATGTTGTCCAGACCCAGCTTGATTCCGAACCGCTCGAGCCTGTACAGGTGGTCCAACGTGGCCTGGTAGTCCATCCGGCCCCCCGGCCCGGCGCAAACCGCCGCAGGAGGTTAAAGGTTCGGTCTCTCCGCGCACTCAGAAGAAGGAGAAGCGGAAAATGCTGAAGGCGGAGAGCGAGAACAGGATCCAGACAACGAGGAAGACGGTCGCAAAGATGTAGAGACCTCGTCGGGTGCCCTCCGGGACATCGCCGCCAGAGGTCCCGACCAAGAACGCGAGCGCAACGGCCAGGGCGACCGCGAGGTCCATCGCGATGGCCGACACCCAGCCCAGGGCCCGGACCAAGTTCCGGTAGTTGACTACGTCCGGGTCCGTGGAAGGAGGAGACCCAAAGCCCGGAGGCGGAGCAATCAGGTATGCCGAGTGGAAGGCGATGAGACCGACGAAGATGAGCATCCCAAGGAGGACACCCATAAATGCCAGCGTGCTGCTCCCCGGCCGACGAGGCCGGACCGTCGGAGTCTCCATCGCGGGCACCCAAGCGGGTGGAACGGGCGGCGAAGGTGCGGTCTCCACAAGCGTCCCTCGATTCCCGCAACGGCACACAGTCTTTATAACATTGCGTCCGGGACCCCACGGTTCGGTCTCGGAGTGCTGGGACCATAGATATAAATCGACGGGCACGAATCGTCACGCGATGCATCCGGCGGAACGCCTGCGGGGCATCAAGAGCCTCAAGCTCCAACGCAAGACCGTCGTGCTTGGGGTGACGGGCAGCATCGCCGCCGTCGAGACGGTCAAGCTCGCCCACGAACTGATTCGGCACGGGGCTGACGTCCACGCGGTCATGACCCGGGCCGCGACAGCGATCCTCCATCCGAACTCCCTCGAATTCGCGACGGGCCATCCCGTCGTCACGGAGATCACCGGCTCGATGGAATACCTCGAGATGTGCGGCCGGGACGGGAAGGCGGACCTCCTGCTCATCGCCCCCGCTACCGCGAACACGCTTAGCAAGATCGCGCACGGCATCGACGACACGACTGTGACCACGTACGCCGCGACCGCCCTGGGAGCGGGCATCCCGATCCTGATCGCGCCCGCGGCGCACGAAACGATGATCGATAGCCCCGCCGTGGCCCCGAACGTTCGCCGGCTGCGCGACCTCGGTATCGAGCTCGTGGAGCCGAAGCGCGAAGAGGACAAGGCAAAGATGGCGGAGGTCGAGACGATCGTGGCGCGCGTTATCCGCCGCCTGGGCCCGAACGACCTCGCCGACCTGAAAGTCCTCGTCGTCGCAGGAGCGACCGTCGAGCCGATCGACGATGTCCGCGTCGTTACGAACCGATCCACTGGGGGGACGGGAATCGAGCTCGCCCGGTCGGCCTTCGAACGCGGGGCGGACCTCGAGCTCTGGCTCGGCCGCCACGAGACCGCGGTCCCCGGCTGGCTGGCGTACAGGTCATTCGAGACCACGGCTGATCTCGCGAAGATGGCCGAAGGGGCGTCGGCGGACGTCACAGTCGTCCCCGCCGCGATTTCGGATTTCAGCCCGAAGAAGCGGAAGGGCAAGATGCCGAGTCGCGAAGGCGCCTTGAGCCTGGACCTCCAGCCGACCCCGAAGGTCCTCGGGCTGTTCCGCAAAGGAACGAAGAAGGCGCTGGTCGGATTCAAGGCGGAGTCAGGTGTGACCGAGGCGGATCTGCGGGCGCGGGCGATGACGCTCATGAAGGAGGCCGATCTGGACTTCGTCGTGGCGAACGACGTCTCCCGATTGCGGGGGGACACCACGGCGATCACAATCTACGACCGCAAGGGCAAATCGGAGAGCTTCGAGGGCTCGAAGAGCCTCGCGGCGGAGCGGGTGTGGCGGGCGGTCCTCCATGGTGTCCGAGGGTGAGGCGTTCTGCCCCGGACACGTGACCGCGTTCTTCGAGGTCGTTGACGACCCGGATCCGCGGAAGAAGGGGTCGCGCGGCGCGGGTCTCTGCCTGAGCCTCGGCGTTCGCACGGTCGCTCGCGTGCGCGAGGACTCGCGGCCCTCACTGGACGTGATCGTGAACGGCAAGAGGCAGAAGGCGGACGTCACGGAAAGCGTGGCCCGAAAGATCCTCAGGGATCGCGGGTATGAGGCGAAGATCCTCAGCGAGAGCCCGCTTCCTGTTTCCCAGGGTTTCGGGGTCAGCGCGGCCGCGGCCCTGAGCACGGCCATGGCCCTCGACGACGCGCTGGGCCTCGGGATGCCTCGGGACGAACTCATCGCGATCGCACACGAGACGGAGGTGGAGTGCGGAACGGGCCTGGGGGACGTCGTGCCCGCGTCCCTCGGAGGGATGGACCTCCGCCTTGAGCCGGGAGCCCCTGCTCACGCGGACGTGCGGAAGATTCCAGTGGAAGCGGACCTGCTCCTCGCGGTCCTCGGTCCGGAGATCCCCACGCGGTCCGTGCTTCGCGATTCGACGAAGATTGCCGCCATCAATCGCGCCGGAGCCTCCTGCGTGGACGCGTTCTCGAACGGCCCCTCTCTCGAACGCCTCTTCGAACTCGGCGCGCGCTTCGCGGAGGAGACGGGGCTCGCGAGCAAGGTCGTCCTCGAGGTCATCCGCGCAAGCCGCATGTTCGGCCGGGCCACGATGGCGATGCTCGGCAACTCCGTGTTCGCGACGGGCAATCGCGAGCAACTTGCGACTCTCTACCTGAAGTTCGGGACGCTGCAACGCTGCGAGGTGGACAACGAAGGTGTGCGCGTCCTCTAATCACTCGCTCAGCGTGAAAAGCTGATCGTCCCCGCCCACGTCGAACAGGCCGAGCCGCGCGCCCGCGTCCAGCCAGCCATGGGAGTAGTTGATGTTCGCCAGCGCCTTCTCCAACTCCCCCTTCTCGCGGAAGTGCTTCGCATCCTCGTAATACGCGCGGGCCATCGCGACGAAATCCTCCGCGACCTTGCGGAGGTGGGACCGCTCGGGGACGGCGATCGCCGCCTTCGCGAGCGCCCGCTCCGTGAGCGCGATGTCCTTGTCCACCAAGGTCAACAGATTCACGGGCTCCTATACGCCGGTTTGCGCAAAATTCTTTCTGGGTCCACGGAACAAGGGCCGAGCCTCTCACGTCCACGTCCCCTCGAGTGCGCGGACGCCGAGCTTGGAAAGGAACTTGGACGCCCGTCGGGAGGAGACCCGAGGCGTGAAAGTGACGCGGAGTTCAATCGCCGCTCCCTTTCGGAGACGGATGTGGACACGTGTGTCTCCGAGCTTCCCGTGGAAGGCCTCCGACTCGGCGGAATGCTTGCGGCGCGTGAGCACGGGAGGGAAATGGAGGAAATCGCCTCCGACCCGCTCGAAGCCGAGTCCAACCAAGCGCCGGAGCAACCTCCCCTCGGCGGAGCTAGGACAACGGCCGACGAAGCTCTTCACCCGAATCCGGCGGCCGGAGCGGGAGTCGCGCCTCGAGGTCGGACCGGCGGTGGAGGCCAACCATTCCGCGACCTCGGATGGCGAATAGCTCCAAGGCGGTTGGGGAAGAGCTCCTGTTCGTCGTCTCCTCGACATGACGGCGGAGACTCAGTGCATGGGGCGCCATAAGCGTTGTGTGGGAAGCCCCGGCTTTGGGATTGAGGCGGCCGCAAGGACTTTCGGCACCAAGGCCTCACGATACCCCGAAAGAGGGCACCGCTCAATCCTCGATGACCTTCACACTCTCCCCGCCATGGCGGGTCTCGCGCGGCCGGACCTCGACCATCAGAGGCATCTGCAGGCCACCCCCCGTGGCGATCGCCACGCCGATGGGGAGGCGCGGGATCTCCTCGGCCATGGCCGTGGTGAGACCTTCGACGCTCGCGACGATCGCCTTGAGGTCGTTCGGGTTCGTGACCTTCAGGATGATTTGCGTGTTGCACTGGCTCAGGACGTTCTTGTCGACCTTCGCCGCACGCTGGGTGATGATGACGAGTCCGAGGCCGAACTTACGGCCTTCCGAGGCGAGTGTGCGGAAGACCTTCGAGGACGCGACCTGACCGACCTGGGGACAGAAGTTGTGGGCCTCCTCGACGACGAGCATCATCGGCGGGATGCGGTCGACCTTTCGGAGCTCGAACATCGCGGTCGCGAGGCGGTTGACGACGAGCTCCTGGATGTCCGGAGGGACGCCCTTCAGGTTGATGATCGTCGTCTTCCCCTTGATGACGAGCTCGTCGATGCGCGTCCCCTCCTTGGCGAAGATCTCGACCTCGCTAAGGTATTCGAGCTCGTCGATGAGGGACGCGCTCTGCGGATCCTCCTCGCGCTCCAAGACTCGGATGATGTCCCGGATCGTGTAGTCCTTCGTGGCTTGGCGCAGCAGGTCCAAGGCCTTCCGGAGCGCGGTGAGGTGGGTGCGGACCTTCGCGGACCCGGTCAGGGATAGGATGTCCCGCGCATCGAGGTTGCTTAAGGTGAACTTCAGCGGCCGGGAACCCGTGTTGATCTTCGTGTCCGGGGAGAAGATTTGGATGACGTCCGTGTAGCCGCGCGGCTCGACGTGGAAGCGCACCGAGCCTTCGCCCGCCTTTCCTTTCTCGCGCAGGGACGAGTACTCCCCGTGCGGGTCGAGAATCACGCACGTCACGTGATGCTTCATCAGTTCCTCGATCAGCACGCCGGCGATGTACGACTTCCCTCCGCCGGTTTTCGCGACAATCGACACGTGCTTCTGGACCATCGCGTTGATGTCGAGATACACGGGCACGTCGTGGCCCGCGAGTAGCCCGACGTAGGCCCCATGCTTCTTGTCTTCCTTGAGGCCGATGACCTCCTGGATCGTCCCCGTCTCGGCGTGGTAGACGGGCTCGCCTGCACGGAAGGGCGTCCGGGGCACTTGGAGGAGTCCGCGGTCGTCCCGGTATCCGATCACGGAGATCTGGACCGACACCCGTTCCTCGACGTCGACGGGATCGCCATCGCCGAGGAGCTTCGCCCGGTCCAGGGAGAGGTCCGTCTTCCGCTGGATCTCGTCCACGTGGCCGAGCACGGTGCCGCACGTCTCGTGGGCGACTTGGACGAATTCGTTCCGCTCTACGGGCTCGATGACGGAGCAGCGGAAGGCCGTCGGGCCGATGTCGCCGTAGATCACGCCGACGAATCCGTCGCCGTGATGGGAAGAGGGCCTAGAATGAGCGGCGGACTCCATGCGTGCATCCCATGGACGCGCGATAATCGGACGTCGACTTAAATAGCTTTGTCCATGGGACGTAGAGTTGCGCCGATCGAGGAAGTGAGAATCGCCTCTGATATTCTTGAGTGGAGTGTTCATGCCGCACGGAGGGCAATCGTCACGGGCCATGGCGGGTCCGGGCTCCGACGCGGCGCTGAGACTTCTGTTCGGCAGGGCGTTCCTCGTCGAGCTCCGGCGCGGGGACCTCGAGTCCGCGAAGGTGTTCGCGCGTGCGTTTCTCCTTCACGGGATGGCGACGTCGGCGGAACCGATCACCGTTTTCGCGCGGGCGCGAGCCGCGTCTCGATGAGCTCCATCGAATCCGAGACGACTCGCTCGGTGGCCCGGGTCGCATCGACGGGCGCGAAACGCGGGTTCGACGCCAGCCGTTCGTAGTTCGCGGCGACCTTTTTCAGCAGGACAGGGTCCTCGAGACGGATCCGGTTCCCCCGCGGAGCGATCCGCTTCGCGGCGAGGTCCGGGGGAATCCGGAGGAAGATCGTGAGGTCAGGAGCGAGGAGCCATGGATCGCTCGCCCTCTGGAGGAAGGCAATCGGATCGGGCACAATGCCTTCGAGCCGGGCGCCTTGATACGCGTACGTCGAGTCCGCGTAGCGGTCGCACAGGACGAGTTCTCCCTTCGCGAGGCGAATGCGAATCTCCGCGATGTGGGCCGCGCGGTCCGCGAGGAACAGGAACGATTCCGCGATCGGGCCGACGTCATCGTCATATGCGTGGCGCACCGCCTCGCCGAGCCATGAGGTCGTCGGTTCTCCCGTGAGGAACACCGCATGACCACGGGAGCGCAGGCCGTCCGCGACCGAGCGGCTCACCGTCGTCTTCCCGGAGCCGTCGATTCCCTCAAATGTCACGAAGCCGGAGAGCACGCGCGCCGGCAATGGGGCGACCGGTCATTAAACCGTCGTTCGCACGAGGTCGATGGGTTCTTCTCACAACGTTTTTATAGAATTCATCGGCTTCATGGCCGCGGTGTCGACTACCTCGGGGGGCGGGGTACGATCTCATGGAAGATTCGTCCGGATGTGCGCAGGCTTTCGGAGGGGGGCGATCGCGAGGCCCGCTGTCGTCGCTGCCATTTGCGGATCGTCCTGCTCCCCGATGATCGGCGTCAAGGATTCTGTTTCGACTGTCATGATTCGCTCGAGATCCGCTCTCACGGGACGTTCTAGTCGATCGCCTGGCCCATGAGTTCCCGACGCCGATCCTGACGCTGCCGCTTCCACTGGCGCAGGTCCTCCTCGATCCACGCCGGCGGCCGACCTTGCGCGCGGAGCCATTCCACGTTCGGCTTCCATACGATGTCCCAGTAGTGGAGGGCCCGGTCGACCTCGTCGATGACCTCGTCGGTCGACGGCGAAGCGTCCTCCGTCGTCTTCCCACCGACCTGCCAGGCCCACGCCTTGAGGTCTTCGAGCAAGGGAGACTTCTTGCGGCCCTCCCAGACGAGGGCGGCGTGGCGGAGGACATCGTTCTCCTGGTCCCGGTTGAAGACAGCGCTCACTCGCTCGGACGCACTCGCCCAGAGCGGTTGTTCCAGTGTCCCCCGCCACCGAAGCCCGTGCTTCGCGAGGAGCCGTTTGAACGACTCCTTGTTCTTCGAGTAGGCCACCCCGTTCAGCTCGAAGCGAAAACGCATCCGAACGAGGACGCCTTCACGCGTAGTTAACGGTTTCGCGCAGTGACTGTGCAACGGAGGCGGCCGACTCCTTGAATCTCCGCGTCGAGGATATCGCCGTGGGCGATCGGCCACACGCCCGAGGGCGTGCCCGTGGCCATGACGTCACCGGGTTCGAGGGTCATGATCCGCGACGCGGCGGCTATCGGCCTCGGGATGCCGAACACCATCTCTTTCGTGTTCGAATCCTGACGTGCCATCGGTCACCTGACGGCCGCGGGCCGATGGGAAGCGAGCTTGAACCGGACAATCGTGATTGCGACGACCGCGAAGCCCGCCGCTGCGGCGAAGGCGATCAGCTCGCCCATGTCCCCGTACTGCTGGAAGTACGTAGGGCCGGCCACGGTTAGGAAGTTGAACGCGGCGTGCATGATGACCGCGAGGAGGTAGAACGGCAGGAATGCCCATGTCCGCCGCGTGAGCCACGTCTTCGCGATCCCGTACCCCATGGCGGCGGTCGCACTCGCGTGAAGGAAGGACGACGAGAAGGAGCGGATCGCGATGACCGCGAGAGATGCGGTCGGTCCGCCCCCAGGAGCGAAGAGCACCACGAGGCCATACAGTAGGTTCTCGGTCGCGGAAAAGCCGAGTCCTGCCGCCGCGCCGTACACGAGGCCGTCCGTTCGAAGCTGGGTGGCTGGCCGGCCCGCGCGGACGCCGAGGCCTTTCGCGGCCTCCTCGGCGAACGGGGCGACGATGACCGCACCGATGAAGATCGTCGGATCTCCGAAGCGGCGCGCGACGAAGTCGTTCAGGGGTTGTACGCTCCCGAGAATCGCAAGCAGGATAAGGCTGAAGACGATCGTCACGATGACGCTGAAGACCGCCCCCCAGAGAAACGCCTTCAGGACCATATGCCACGGTTCCCGGCTGAATCGCGCCGTGTTCCGGATCCACACCATGAACACGAGGGGCAAGGCGAGGGCCGATACGACCAGCACGAGGAGGAACAGAGGAGAGCTCGCTAGGTCGGCCATGGCTCACGCTCGGGTCAACGATCCTCCATCCGCTCGACTTCAGGACGGAGCTTCGCGTGGGCGGCCGCCAGGCGCGCGACAGGAACGCGGAAAGGAGAGCAGGAGACATAGTCCAAGCCGAGCTCATGGCACAGCTCGATGCTCGCGGGATCCCCGCCATGCTCCCCGCAGATCCCAATCTCGAGGTCCGATCGGACCTTGCGGCCCTTCTGGACACACACCCGCATGAGCTGGCCTACGCCCTCCCGATCGAGCGTCTGGAACGGGTTGAACGGGAGGATCGCCTTCTCGACATAGTCAAGAAGGAACTTCCCTTCCGCGTCGTCCCGGCTGTAGCCGAAGGTCGTCTGCGTGAGGTCGTTCGTGCCGAACGAGAAGAACTCCGCATACTTCGCAATCTCGTCCGCCGTGAGCGCGGCACGTGGGATCTCAATCATCGTGCCGAACTTGTAGGCGACCTGGACGCCCTCGCGCTCCATGACCCTCTTCGCCTCCGCCTCGAGGGCCTCCCGGGCGACCTTCAGCTCGTTCACATGCCCGGCGAGGGGAATCATGATTTCCGGCCTCACGTCGAGCCCCTCCTTCGCGAGCTGGCACGCGGCCTCGAAGATCGCTCTCACTTGCATTTCCGTGATCTCCGGGAACAAGATACCGAGGCGGCAGCCTCGGAGGCCGAGCATCGGGTTTGTCTCGCGGCTCGCGGCGACGGCCTCGAGGAGCATCTGTTTCTTCGGGATCAGCGCCTCGATCCCGCGCGCGAGGTCGCCTCCGGCTGCCTCGCGGACCTCCTCCAGGAAGGCCTGGTCCTCGTCCGACCGGGCCGTCCTCACGAGGACGTCGGGATCGCCACGGGCGAGCGTGAGCTTCGTCACCTCGACCAGGAGAGTCTCGTACTTCGGCAGGAATTCATGGAGCGGCGGATCGATCAGGCGGATGATGACCGGCAGGCCCTGCATCACGCGAAGGATGCCGGTGAAGTCCTCCTTCTGGAGGCGCCCGAGTTTCTCGAGCGACCCGAGGTACCGTCGTGAGAGGTTCTCGAGGACGGGCTCGAGGAGGGACAGCCGCTTCGCGAGTGCGGGCCGTTTCTCGTCCTTCGCGGTTTCCATCTCGGCCTTCAGGGCACGGACCTCCGCGGAGACGCGGCGGTACTCGGGCGCCGCGAGGATCATCTCATGGACGATGTCGAGTCGATCCGTCTCCATGAACATGTGTTCCGTGCGGTCGAGGCCGATACCCTGGGCACCGAACTCCCGCGCCCGCTCCGCGTCCCGCGGGTAGTCCGCGTTTGCCCAGACCTGGAGCATCCGTTCGTCGTCCGCCCACTCCAGCAGGGTCTGGAGGTCCGCTTC